>Ga0129310_1002268_pt1 | contig 14644 bp, 16 predicted proteins | sample Go1ome_2_FD_94433 | JGI IMG/M metagenome (GOLD analysis project Ga0129310, IMG submission 94433) | Western lowland gorrila individual fecal microbial communities from Wisconsin, USA - Go1022A metagenome | ecosystem: Host-associated > Mammals > Digestive system > Large intestine > Fecal | place...
CATAATTACATTCTAAGGATGTATGGTAATGGTTTCCACCACCGGAATGGTGGTTTCCTTAAAAACGGATTTGCGGTTTCCGAAGTCCGGACAGCAGGGACACGGAGCCCGGATTATTCATTAAGAAAAAAAATGAAGATGTGCTATTTAGATGAACTAGTGGTAAAACATAAAGAGGGATCATCTACCGGTCAGATTTATGGAAAAGGAAAGAAAAAGAGACAGTTTTATTATACATGGAATATTGATGGTTGTACGCAGCTTGTTAATCTTATGAAAAAATATCGAGGTTAAGTTTGTATGAAAGCTAGTAGGATTAAACTTAAATTATTAGAAATTCTTATATTGGTATTGCCATATCATTATCTTATATTTGCAGTTGTTTTGAGGAATATTCCCATATTAAAGCTATGGCGAGATCTTTTGATGATAATTATTATTTTACTCGTATGCATAGAAAAAAAAGGAAAGTTTAAGGTTACATTATCCTTATGTGTAAATTTTCTTTTTTGTTTACTAACGATTATATATATTGTTATGTCACCATGTTCGAATCAAGCAATTAATGTTGCAAGAGTGTATATTTTGCCGCTTTTATTATTTCATGCTGTACAGAATTGTGATTTTTCTGATTTAGAAATAGCTAAGTTAATGAAAAAGGTATATGTAAATACTTGGTTCCTGTGTGCGTACGGCATAATTCAGGCGTATGTTTTGAAAAGTACATTTCTAATTAAATTGGGGTATGGAAACGCTGAAAACGGATTAGGACCGGAATTTTTCTTGTCAAATTATGCAGGTGGATTTATTACAGGAGGAGTTCAACGCGTGATATCTACATTTGCATCTGCAAATATTTTTGCTTTTTATTTAAGTATGGTCTTTATTATATTTTTGTTTAATGATACATATTTTCCGCTTTCTAGGAAGAAAAAAGTATTGTTTTTGGCTATTGTAGGAGTGACATTGGTTTTGACTTTTTCACGATCTTGTTGGTTGGCTATTGCTGTTGCGCTAATTGTTTATGCAAGAAAACCTATTAGGGAATTTTTAAGACGTGCAAAGGTTTATGTGTCTATTTTTGTGGTTTTGATTATAATGTTTATAGTATTTAATTCGAAAATAAGAGAGGCTTTGATGCATGTTGTATTAGCTTCTTTCAGTGGAACAGATACCTCTTTATTAAGTCATGCTAGTTCGAAACAGGATGCAAGAGAATTAATAAAAGAATCTCCATTAGGATTAGGATTGGGATTGAATGGACCTCGTGCATTGAATTATGGGGATGCGAATTTGGTTGAATCATCTTATTATTTGTTAATGTTTGAATATGGTATTGGAGGTGGGGCATTATACTTTTTTGATTACTTTTACATATTTTTCTGTTCGTTAATTGGAAGAGTAAAAGATAGAAAGAGGGAAATTTTATTGACCTTATCTCTTTTTGTTATTTTAGCATTTTTAAATATTCCGTATGTTCAGGAAATAGAATGTACAAGCTTATTTTTTGTTTTGGCGGGAATATTGATGGCAAGATAAAATGCGAAAAATTAATAATGTGTATGTCAAGAGGTTTAATAAAAAGTTTTTAAATGAAAAATAAGCATTTAATAATTACAGAAGAAAGGAGCGTATAATAATTCTTATTATGAAAAAAATAGCATTTTATTTACCACAATTTCATTCAATACCTGAAAATGATGTATGGTGGGGAAAAGGTTTTACAGAATGGTCGAATGTAAAGAAAGCTAAGTCACAATTTAGAAGGCATTACCAGCCGGAAATTCCCTATAATAATAATTATTATTGCCTACTTGATTCGAGAGTTCAGGAAAAACAATCCGAAATGGCATTAAAATATGGGATAGATGGCTTTTGTTACTATCATTATTGGTTTTCTGGTAAAAAGCTTTTGGAAAAACCGATGGAGAATATGCTTTGCAATAAGAAAATTGAGATTCCGTTTTGTATTTGTTGGGCTAATGAGTCATGGGCAAGAACATGGGATGGGCAAGAACATAAAATATTAATACAACAAAATTATGATGAATGTAAAATAGCTTGGAAGGAGCATTTTGATTATCTATTACCCTTTTTTAATGACAGTAGATATATAATAGATAATAATAGACCTTTAATCATAATATATAAGCCGCATTTGATAAGGAAATGTAGAGAAATGTTGGAATATTGGAATATGTTAGCTGCAGAGGCAGGATTTGATGGTTTATATGTTGGATGCCAACATCCATCTTCGTTTAATTATAATTATAGAGATATGGGAATAGATTTTGGAATAGAATTTGAACCCTTATATTCGTTAGCAGAGGAGAAAAAAGAGACGGATAGTATAAAGAAAAAAATTCTGTACAGTGTACTGCATCCACATTGGCTATTGTGGAAAATGAAAAGAAGATTATTGCATTATCCAAATGTACATGATTATGATTTAATTTGGAATAGGATAATAAGTAGAATACCTGTTGACAAGAGTGTGGCGGCAGGAGCGTTTCCTTCTTGGGATAATACTCCGAGAAAGGGGAGGGATGCGGACGTTTTCTTTCAGGCAGATCCTATAAAATTTAGAAAGTATTTTCAGCAACGGGTACAGAAAGCTCAAAAGTGTTATGGTGTACAATATCTTTTTATTAATGCTTGGAATGAATGGGCGGAAGGTGCACATTTAGAACCAGATGACAAGAATGGATACGGATATTTAGAGGCACTTAAAGGTAATTAAGGTTTATAAATTAAGGATTATGTTGTGATGATAGTTGATAGAATTAAAAGAAAATATAAGAAATATGTTTTAAATAAAAAATTGCAAGAAAATATGAATAATAAATCAATTTACCTGGAAAGGGAGGCACCAATCGATCAAATACGAGTAGGAAGATACACATATGGACCTATTAATACCTTGATCTTTGATAAAAACTCACGGCTTACAATTGGTAATTTTTGTTCTTTGGCTCCTAATGTTTCATTTATAGTTAGTGCAGATCATTATTTAAATCATATATCAACATTTCCATATAAGGCAAAAGTTGTTGATGGATCATTAGAAGGAATATCAAAAGGGGATATCGTAGTTGATGATGATGTGTGGATTGGCTATGGTGCAACTATTATGTCGGGGGTTCATATTGGACAAGGAGCGGTCGTAGCGGCGGGGGCAGTTGTTACTAAGGATGTGCCACCCTACGCAATAGTGGGTGGTGTTCCTGCAAAGGTTATAAAATATCGCTTTAATAAGGAATTGATTGTTGAACTTTTGAAAATAGATTATAGCAAATTAACTAAGAATATGATAGAAAGTCATATTTCTGAACTATATACGGAATTAACGGATATAAGTCAGTTAGATTGGATGCCAAGAAGGTTGTAAAGAGACTGTAATTTAATTATATGGATTTATCAATTGTAACAGTTGTATGTGTTTAGGAAACATAGGTACATGTAGTATTGATGATCCTGTTATATATTCAAAAGCGGTAACTGACAATGCACCATGTTTTCTGTCAAAGAAGAATATTGCGGTTAACCCATATATAAAAGGCAGTTATTTAAATAAAAGTTTTATGAAGCAAGGATAGAAGTGATTAATTTAGAAGATAACTTATTGTAGGTAGAGAATTATAAGAGAATTTAAGGATGCATTGTTATTAAATTATAAGGGATGTTGAATATGGAAGACAATAAAGGGAATAATATACAGAATTATCAGATTAAAGAAGAATGTGATGTATCAATTATTGTTGTTACATATAATTCTAAATGGAATGATATAAAATTTACACTTGATTCACTCATTCAACAATTGGGAATAACATTTGAAATAGTAATTGCTGATGATGGCTCAGAGGACAGTAAGTATAAATTAGTAGAACAATATTTTCAAAAAAAAGCTTTTCCTAATTATAAATTAGTGGAAAATACAACGAATCAAGGAACAGTTGCTAATTTAATCTCTGGATTAAATGTTGCTTCAGGTCAGTATGTTAAAACAATATCTCCGGGAGATTCTTTGTGTGATAATGAAATATTAAGCAAATGGGTATCTTACATGAAAAAGTCGGCATGTAAATGGTCATTTTCAGATGCGTTCTATTATAGACGAGATAATGAGGAAATTGTTCCGGTAAATGAGAAAGCACATCCTCAAAATATTATGCCATATTTGAAAGACAATAAAAAAGAATGTAGATGGAATTATGTTGTGCTTGATGACATTGCAATGGGGGCAGCGATGTTGTGTGAAAAGGAATTAGAGATTGTATATTGTAAAAAGATATTAGGAAAGGTGAAGTATGCAGAGGATAACATATGGAGAATGATGATGTTTGATGGTGTTGTAGGAGGATATTATCCTAACAGCACAGTTTATTATGAATATGGAACAGGTGTGTCAACAGCAAACAATAGTATTTGGAATCAACGACTTATGAATGATTGGAATGCTGCTAATAATATTATGTTTGATCAAACAAGGGAATTAGACGATTTTCAAATAGAGATGACCCGAGCAGTACAGCAAAAGCAAAAGGGTTATCTTTCTAAGCTAATGATTAAGGGAAAGTTAAAACAATTTATATACTCAAAAATTAAGAAGAGAATGACAATGGTTCCATAATATAAGGAGAATGATAATATGCAGGTTATTAAATATGTATTCCAACCACATGGAGACGAGCGCGGGCAATTGGTTGCTTTAGAGGAATTTAAAGATATCCCATTTAAGATTAAGCGTGTCTATTATATGTATGATACATTGGAAGGGGTGACTCGTGGTTTTCATGCTCATAAGTCACTAGAACAGATACTAATATGTATTCATGGAAGTTGTAAGATTCGACTTGATAACGGCGAAGAAAAGAAAGTGATTCCACTAGAGAAACCGTACGAAGGAGTGTATGTCGCAAACAATATGTGGAGAGAGATGTTTGATTTTTCTCCAGATGCTGTTTTAATGGTTTTGGCATCGGAATTATATGATGAAAGTGATTACATACGGAATTATGATGAGTTTTTAGAGTATGTTAAGGAAAGTAAAGGTGTTAATGCAGAGGAGGAGAAGTGATTATGAATATTCCTTTTGTGAGTTTTTTACCAATGGAAAAGGAGTTAAATACAGAATTAAGAGAAGCATTTAATAGGGTGTTTGAACGCAGTTGGTACATTGGTGGAGTTGAAGATGAAAGATTTGAAAAAGATTTTGCACAATTTTGTGGTACGGATTATTGTGTAGGTGTGGGTAATGGATTAGATGCATTGATGCTTGCACTTAAGGCATTGAATATTACTGATGGGGACGAGGTTATTGTTCCGTCAAATACTTATATTGCTACAGCATTGGCTGTTTCTTATGTAGGCGCAACTCCAGTATTTGTAGAACCGGATATAAGAACATTCAATATTAATCCGGATAATATTGAAGCTGCAATAACAGATAAGACAAAGGCAATTATGCCGGTGCATTTGTATGGACAACCTTGTGATATGGATCCGATCATTGAGATTGCTAAGAAACACAACTTGTATATTGTTGAAGACTGTGCACAAGCACATGGTGCAACATATAAAGGAAAAAGGATAGGTGGATTCGGTGATGCAGCAGGATTCAGTTTCTATCCGGGTAAGAATTTAGGCGCGTTAGGTGATGCAGGTGCTACGGTTACAAATAGTAAAGAAGTAGCAGATAAAGTTCGTGCATTAGGTAATTATGGATCAGATTATAAGTATCATCATATCTATATGGGGAATAATTCAAGGTTGGATGAGATGCAGGCGGCATTTTTAGATGTCAAACTGCAGTATCTTGATAAGATGAATGAAGAAAGAAGAAGAATTGCTACATTATATATGGAAGGGATTAAGAATTCGAAAATTATATTGCCACATGTAATAGATGGTGTAGAACCGGTATGGCATATATTTGCTATACGTTGTAAAGAGCGTGATAGATTGGAAAAATACTTAAATGAGCAAGGAATCGGTACAAATAAGCATTACCCAATCGCAATACATTTACAGGAGTGTTACAAGAACCTTGGACATAAGAAAGGGGATTTTCCAATTGCGGAGGAGATTAGTGAGACGGAGTTAAGTTTGCCGATGTATTATGGTATGACTGAGGATAAAGTAAATTATGTTGTAAATACAGTAAATGATTTTAAGTAGGTGGAAAGATGATTAGTGTTATTAGATATACTTCAGATAAAGAGAATATATGGAATGAATTTAATGCCAATAGCAAGAATTCATTATTTATGTTTGATAGAAAATATATGGATTATCATAGTGATCGTTTTATAGATCATTCATTGTTATTTTATGAAGAAGATAAGTTGATAGCAGTACTTCCGATGAGCGAACATGAGACACAATTAGTTTCCCATGGCGGATTAACATATGGAGGATTTATTACGGATAAAAAAATGAAGCAGCATACAATGAATGATTGTTTTGTATCTTTGATTGAGTATGCACGGGAAAATCAGTTTACAGAAATTTTATATAAAGTAATACCCCATATTTACCATGAACAACCAGCAGAAGAAGATCGCTATGCGTTGTTTCGGAATCAAGCGGTATTGGAAAGAGTGGAGGCATCTACAGTTATAAATTTGTCTGAACCAATTAAGATGCCTAAGGGGAGAAAGGCACAGATCTCACGGGCACGTCGGGAAGGTGTTCTTATTGAAGAGTTAGAATCGTTAGAAGATTTTAATACATTTATCAATCTTGAAAATAGTGTATTAAGTGAACACCATGCAACAAAGGCGGTTCATACGGGAGGAGAATTGAAGTTACTTCATGACAGATTACCGCAAAATGTTCATTTGTTTGCAGCAATATATGAGAATGAGATGATTGCAGGAACGGTAGTATATGAGTATAAACATGTTATTCATACGCAATATATGGCTGCAAATGATGCTGCAAGACAAATAGGGGCTTTGGATTTGGCTGTAAATACGGTAATTGAGAAGTATAAGGATTCAAAATTGTGGATGGATTTTGGAATTTCAACAGAAGATGGTGGATATTATTTGAATGAAGGGTTAATTTCACAAAAAGAAGGTTTCGGTGGAAGAACGAATGTGTATGAGATGTGGAGGATAATTCTTTAAATGAAGATTTCTTTTTTGGTAACATATTATAATCAAGAGCAATATGTAAGAAAAAGCTTAGACAGTATTTTGGCAATTGAAAAACCAGATGAGTGGGAAATTCTGGTTGGTGATGATGGATCCTCGGATCAAACGGTAGAGATTGTAAGAGAGTATATTAAAGAATATCCTCAACATATTAAGTTATATGTGATGCCGCGTGATCCAAATGAAAAATATGATTCTGTTCGTCGTGCTAGTGCAAATAGATTAAATTTATTAGAGAAGATGACTGGTGATATATTTTGTACGCTGGATGGGGACGATTATTTTTGTGATACGAATTTTATTTGTGAGGCAGAGAATATTTTCATAGATAACATTGACATTACAATAGTTGCGTTCGGGTATAGATATGTTTTAAATGATCAATTGGGAAAAGAATTTATTTTACCCGCAGGTGTGACAAATCGACGTGTAGATAAAAATCTCTTCTTGAGAAAATTTTATCTACACGCAGGTGGTTGTGTGCATAGAAAATGTTTTGATAACAAAAGAATAGAATATATAAAGCAATTAGGGTATTTTGATGATAATAATATAGTAATCAATAGCTTGAATTATGGAGAGATGTTTGCGGTTAATAGACCGATTTATGCGTATCGACAGACTGGCCAAAGCGTGTACACAAGCATGAATGAGCTTGAACAGGCGGTTCTAAATGTGCAAGGGATGGATGTGGATATGAAACTTATGGATGGTGCTTATAGTGATGTTATTATGCAAAGGTATATGAAGTCTTTTATATTAATGTATATTAGGAAAAAGAAGTTGATTTCTCTTTTGGGTGATGAAAAATTTAAAAAATTTGCAACGGGTTGTGATTCATTAAAACCATCACTGTGCTTAAGCATTTTAGAGTATCCTCAAATAATTAAGCCAGAAAGAAAAAAAATAAGAAAGATAGTTGAGAACCTAATTAAAAAGGAGCCAAAAAATACTATTAAGTTGGTATTTAAATATATAATTCGAGGTTTGCAAAATGAATAAGAAAAAGAATAAAATATTATTGCTTGCATATACTAATCATAATTTTGGAGATGATATGTTTATCTATACTATTTGTAAGGAGTTTCCAAGGCAGACATTTGTTTTAAAGACTTTACCATCATACTCTGAAACATTAAGTTCATTACCCAATCTTATTTTGAGAAAACGTAGTGTAATTGAACGTGTGTATGATAAGGTAGTAAGTAAATTTGCTTGTTTTAATAAGATTAACTTAAATACTGTGGGTGTTGCGGCTGTTGTTTATGTTATTGGTGGATTATTTGATGATGATGAAATTTGGGCGAACTACGTTGAAAAATTTGGGATGAAAAAATTGAAAAATATGCTATGGGAAAATTCGTTTAACTCGAAAAAACCCTTTTTTTTATTGGGGTGTAATGTTACGAGAGTGACAGGGCAAGAGTATATTGATCAAATGAATTATCTTTTTGACGGCTTAGCAGATATTTGTTTTAGAGATAAATATTCTTACAATTTTTTTAATACGTTGGATAATACAAGATACGCTCCGGACATTGTTTTTAATTATAAATGCAAAACGGTAAATAAAGATGAGAGCGTGCTGATTTCTGTATGGGGGCCGTTGACGTGCGTAGAGAAGTTTCCTCAGTGGAAATGGGCAGAAAATTTATGGGATGAGTATGAGAATTTTCTTGTTGGGATAGTTAATCAATTTTTGAATGCAGGTAAGAAAGTAACGTTGCTTGCATTATGCGAAAATGAGGGCGATAAGACAGCATGTTTGAGAATAAGAGAGAAGGTTCAAACAGAGTTAGATATTGTTTCCTATGATGGAAATTTAAAAAAAATTATTGGATTATTTGAAAAGGCACGGTTTGTTGTAGGCACAAGATTTCATTCTGTGGTTATGGCACTTAATGCAGGGTGTGCAATTTATCCAATAGTGTATGAAAGTAAAACGGAACAATTATTAATAGACATTAATTATACTGGGCCGGTTTCCTATATAGTAAAGGTGAGGAGTTATAATGTACGGAATGTTATTGATTCTTATTATAGGAATGAAGTGGTCGTATGCGATAGTATTAAGATGAGTGCAGTAAATCAATTTGAAAAATTCAGAGAATTTTTTGGAGATTAAAACATAAATAAGAAAGAGGTAAGTAATGCAGGTTGATGTCACTGAGGAGAATATAGAATGATTATAGATGGAAGCAAACAACGAAAGTTGGGAGTAGTGTTGGGGTATATTAATTTCCTAATAAAAATGGGTACTCAATTAATATATGTCCCAATTATGTTGAAAATATTAGGACAGAATGAATATGGTGTGTATCAATTGGTTGCGAGTATAATCTCGTATTTGAGTTTGTTGAATTTCGGATTTGGCGGATCATATTTTAGATTTTATGCACAATGTAAAGATGATAAAACGAAGGAACATAAATTAAATGGAACGTTTCTAATGATTTTTACGTTGTTTGCGGTTCTTGTACTTATTGTTGGAATAGTCATATCTATTAATGCTGAATTGATACTTGGGAATAAGTTGACATCAAGCGAAATAGAATTATCTAAAATTTTGCTCATGATATTAGCAGTTAATATGGCACTTACTTTTCCAATCAGTGTTTTTTCTTCTATTATTAGTTCACGTGAAGCATTTGTTTTTCAAAAGCTTGTGGAGTTGCTGAAAAATATGGCGAATCCGTTTTTGACCATTTTTATTTTATTAATGGGAAAGGGGTCTGTGGGCTTAGTTGTCGTTACAACATTTTTAACAGTTGTAGCAGGTATAGTAAATGTTTGGTATGCGATAAAAAAATTAAACGTAAGATTTTCATTCAAAGGGCTAGATATAAGATTAATACGGGAAATAGGCATATTTTCATTTTTTATTTTTTTGAATTCTATTATTGATCAAGTTAATTGGAATGTTGATAAATATCTTTTAGGACGAATGGTTGGAGCTGCAGCAATAGCGGTTTATAGCGTAGGGGCTCAAATTAATACAATATATATTCAGGTTTCTGATATGATTGCATCGGTTATGGCTCCTAAAGTGAATTTGATTGTAGCTAACGAACAATCGCCAATGAGAGAATTGAATGAATTGTTTATTAAGGTTGGTAGGTTTCAAGCATATATTGTGGTTGCTATTGTATCAGGATTTTTTGTGCTTGGCAAAGATTTTATAGTACTTTGGGCGGGTAAGGATTATCAAGAGGCATATGTTATTACCCTTCTTCTTATTGTGCCGGCAGCAGTGCCGCTTATACAATCCTTAGGGGTCGACATACAGCGGGCGTTAAACAAACATCAGATTAGATCACTTGTCTATGCAGGTTTATCTGTTATAAATATTTTGCTCAGCATACCATTGATATATAAGTATGGCGCATCAGGTGCAGCTTTAGGTACTGCATTTTCTTTAGTAGTTGGTAATGGCTTGATTATGAATATAGTATATTTCAAATATATTCAATTGAATATTTTTGATTTTTGGAAAAAACTCTTTCCTATAATTTTTTCGTCCTTTATACCAATATGTATAGGGTTTATAATGAACTATTTTTGGGATAGTTTGTCATGGATTACTATTATTATAAAGGGAATTGTATTTGTAGTCGTTTATTTTGGAGTAGAGTATTGCATTGCAATGAATGATGAAGAGAAAGTATTACTCAAGGGCAGAAGTTTTTTGAAAAAAAAGAATAAAAAATGAAAACATATGCAGGGTACTATGATAGAAAAATACGTGAACAGTCGGCAGAGGGGACGAAGGAAGTTGGCACACGATGCCATTAGATACGGAAGGTTTATCATTATAGTTGATCAGAGAAATTATAGTCTTTATAAAGCAAAAACAATGGATGCTTTATTGTGTGTACCTATTTTTAACTATTTAGTACTTGATACAATGAATGTTCATGCACTTTAGCGCTTGTTATGCGGTCACTGTTTAAAGAAAAAAGTCCAAAAATCAATGATTTAGGGCTTGAAATTATAGGAGGGGATGTATTATGCCAATACACAATGCCAATAAATCAGATTCAGGCAATGGACATTTGCAACATGGGTATAGAAATGATACGAAGAATGAATCCGTTAGTATTCATAAAAGACGACAAAATCATTCTAGAATTGAGGAAACGAATGTAACACAGAACCCACCAAAGCCGCGGGGAAAGATAAGATGACAGTCAAGGAGATATCGGAAATTATAGAATTGTTACCAATGTACTTATGTTATATTTATCCTGGCTATATAACAATGTTTTTATTCTACTATTTTAGGGCATTAACATTAAGTGATACGAAAGCCAAGGTAATCAAGAGTATTGTTTTGAGTTATCTATACATAATCATGTCGAGGTGTTATATTATCCCTAGACTTAATGCGCTTGCCTGTTTCAATATTAGCAATCAGTATGACTCTTTGGAGTTTAATATTGTTTTAATTATTCTTGCGGTTGTTGTACCATATTTGATTTATATGTTTCTCTATAAGAATGGATTAATGGAGACAATTCTAAGAAAACTTGGTATTGAGACGACCATGGATAGAAATGAGATCCAAATGTTACAGAGAAAATATAGTGATAATATCTGGATATATGTGTATTTGAAGAATGGTAATATAATGTATGAAGGTTCTTTAACGGAGCAGGAATTAGAGCATGGAAAAAGTAGATTTTTCTGTTTGAGTAAATATAGAAAACGATTAATTAAGACTAATGGAAAATTAAAAACATTGGCTGATTATTCTCAAGATGAAAAAGAAAAGGTATTAATTTACTTTGACCAGATATCTCATTTTGAGATTGCAAATGTGGACAAACAGGAATAGGGGGGCAGACATGGCATATTCAGTTACGGCATATAACGTGATGATTGGTTCGCCATCAGATGTACAAGAGAGAAGATTGGTTGAACAGATATTGGCAAAGTGGAATCATAAGCATGGCGAGGAGAAAAAGTTAGTTTTTTTGCCCCTCAAATGGGAAGATGATTCTTATCCGGATGCAGCGGGACGTCCACCGCAGAAGATACTGAATCAACAGATCTGCGAACGCAGTGATATGCTTGTAGCTATGTTCTGGACGAGGCTGGGATCGCCGACAGATGAATATGACAGTGGTACTATTGAAGAAATCAATGTTCATATCAACGAGGGGAAACAGGTTTTTATATATTTTTGTGAGAAGCCAATTCCAGATGATGCGGATAAGAAGCAGTATGAGAAATTAAGAGCGTATAGAACAGAATTGGAAATGAATCAGACGGCATATTATTCTACATATACATCAGATCAGGATCTTGAGGATAAATTGATGGCACATTTGGATAATATGGTTGCTCATAAGAAGCTTGGCACAGCGGAACATCTGGAAACCAAAAAAGCAGAACCGAAACTTACAGTCGCTTTGGATCAACGCTATGAATTACGGACTGAATATGAGAAGCCGGATCTTATGAAAGATGTATTGTATTCAGATGAACAGTGTAAGCAATTATTAGAAGAGCGTGGCAATATTTATCATAATCTGAAGCAGGAAGAAAAAGATCTGATACGAGTGTTGCATAATGATATTCCTGATTACTTGAATTCGTATATGAGACAAAAAGAACTTGACCAATTTGCTGAGATATTTGAATCTGAATCCGATGTAAAAAACTATATAGATTCTTGGAAGATGTATCTGTTAGCAGATAATGCCAAAGAGATTGAGCTGCAAATTGAGAATGATGGACCGGGAATCGCAAAGAATATCATGGTTGAAATTGAGGCACCGGAGAATCATCTTATGCTTGTAGATAAAGATACCTATAGAAAATTGCATTCATTTCAACGTAAGATTAATCCACTCTCATGTGCACGGAGAAGATATGCAGAAGAACATAATGCTGCACAGGCACTTGTCAAGCAGATGATGAGGACGACCTTGAATACAAGATATATTCCGGTTGCCGGTATGGATTCATCAAAATATGATTTTAGCTCTTTGTTGACAGTTCCAAGTGGAGATTATTTTTCTTATGACAAAGGTATGCTAACCGCCAGGTGCAAGAAAATTACATATGAGCATTGCCATGTTTTTTCGGAACCGATGTATATGATTCCAATATCTCCGGGGAAGGGAAAGATAAAGGTAACATATAGCTGCGATGAATATGATATGTGCAAACATGGAACAATCGATTATGAGGTTGTTGAAAGATGAATGGTGGGATATGTATAGAGACACGGATTTAACAGGAGGCATGTAATGCAGACAATTATAATGGAAGGTGGCAGAGGAACCCGAATCTCAATCATATGACTCAGGTCTTATCATTTCTTCATCAGAAGGAAAGGTGGAGGAATGGTTGACCAAAGAGGATGTGCGTCCATTATATTATAAAAACAGGGTTAACGCAGGACTTCATGTTATTGAAGCCACTTTGCGGAACAGGAACCATGTTTTGTTATGATTCTCCGGAATATGTCAAGGATATGGGAACGCCGGAACGGTATTATGGCGTGGTTGAGGATTTTCATAATGGTATCGTGGAAGGGAAGAATCTGAAGAGAATACAGAAAGCGGTATTTTTAGATCGGGATGGTACGATTAATAAGTATGTTGGGTTTCTAAGAGATATAGATCAATTTGAATTGATAGATGGTGTGGCAGAAGCAATTAAGAAGATCAACCGGAGTGGCTACCTTGCCATTGTAGTCACCAATCAGCCGGTGATTGCCAGGGGAGAAGTAACGGTAGACGAATTAGATGAGATACATAAGAAATTAGAAACACAATTAGGCTTAGAAGGTGCTTATATAGATGCACTTTATTATTGTCCTCATCATCCACACAAAGGATATGAAGGTGAAGTAGCGGAACTCAAGATTGACTGAAAGCGTAAATTCTACTTTTTTCACTCTAGCCGATTGGAAAGATTGCGGAGCAGATCGGACGATTAGACCGCAAGCGTGAAGACGAAGAACATATGAACACAAGCAAAAACAACTGCCAATAGTTTCACGACTACAGCAGTTGTTTTTGTCTTAAATTAATTGTAGAGACCAGCCGTTTATCGGCAACATTGATTTGTGTGAGAATACACACATATTATTGCAATGCTGCAAGCTGGGCTTTTAAAGCTGCAATTTGTGAATCCTTGTCTGCAAGCTGTGAGTCCTTGTCTGCAAGCTGTGAGTCCTTATCTGCAATCTGCTCAGCCTGATCCGCAAGCTGTGAATCCTTGTCGGCGAGCTGTGAGTCTTTATCCGCAATCTCTGCTTTCTGTCCATCAATGGTGTTCTGCATCTCATCAATCATGTATTGTACGGTATTATGATCTAAGATCTTCAAAGCGTCGGAAAACATAGTAAGCACCTCCTCTGGTTTGTGAAGATACGAAGCCATGTCCTGATAGATCTCTTCTAACCACGGATAAGCTGCAAGGATAGTATCTAAGTCTTGCGTGTCACGTATGGCAAGCAGAGATAACCAGGC
>Ga0129310_1002269_pt1 | contig 14637 bp, 14 predicted proteins | sample Go1ome_2_FD_94433 | JGI IMG/M metagenome (GOLD analysis project Ga0129310, IMG submission 94433) | Western lowland gorrila individual fecal microbial communities from Wisconsin, USA - Go1022A metagenome | ecosystem: Host-associated > Mammals > Digestive system > Large intestine > Fecal | place...
GTAAGAGTGGCCCTTTTATCTGGTCGGCTTAGTATAGGTAAGCGCCGGGGAATTTACGAAAAGCTGGCTAAGCATGAAATTGATATTGTAATTGGTACCCATGCCCTGATTCAGGATGAGGTGCAGTTTGCTGCCTTGGGCTTGGCCATTACAGATGAACAGCATCGCTTCGGTATTAATCAAAGAGCCTTGCTGGAACAAAAGGGAGATGCTCTGCCTGATGTGCTGGTTATGACGGCTACTCCTATACCTCGAACCTTGACACTAACTGTATATGGTGATTTGGATGTATCAATGATTCATCAGCTGCCGCCGGGGCGAAAACCTATTCGTACCTTTGTCCGGGGGGAGGATAGGAGAGAACTTATCTACAAATTTGTGCTGGAAGAAATTGCCAAGGGACGGCAGGCCTATGTGGTGTGTCCTTTGATTGAATCCAAGGAGGAAAGTAGATTGTCCTCAGCGCAGGATGTGTACGAGGAATTGTCCCAGGGAATATTTGCAGGTATTTCCTGCGGTCTGGTTCATGGCAAGTTGAAGCAGAAGGAAAAGGAAGCCATTATGGAGGAGTTTTATCAAGGGAAGATAAAGCTCTTGGTAGCTACCACAGTTATTGAGGTAGGCGTTAATGTGCCTAATGCCAGTATTATGGTAGTGGAGCATGCCCAGCAATTTGGTTTGTCTCAGCTGCATCAGCTGCGAGGACGTATTGGACGAGGAGAATATGCTTCCTATTGTATTCTGGTATCAGATGGGAAAACAGAAAATGCCCGCCGCAGAATGGAGATTATGGAGAGCACTACCGACGGTTTTGTTTTGGCTGAGGAGGATTTGAAGCTGAGAGGACCAGGACAGTTCTTTGGCTCTATGCAGCATGGCTTGCCAGATTTGAAAATGGCTGATGTGGAACGGGATATAGATATTTTGCTGCAGGCTAGAAGGGCAGCCCTGGAATCTGTGGATAGGCCGGAATATATGAGCAGGGTTTTGCCAGCTTTGCGGCTGCAATATCAGGAGCAGTTTATGAATATCATGGAAAATTAATTTTAACGCTTTATTTTGTGAAAGTAGTATGCTATAATATATTTTGTTGATTTTCGTAATGTAAAGCATGAAAGTAATGGAGATATAGGAGGTGGCTTAGGTGGTAAATCCAAAGCTAAAAGATGAACTGAATGACCAGCTGTGCAAAGCAGTGCTGAAACTGGAAACGATTGATGAGTGCTATCAGTTTTTTGAGGATATATGCACTATTAGCGAGCTAAAGGCTATGTCTCAGCGTCTGGAAGTAGCCAAGATGCTGCAGAATCGTCATACCTATGATGAAATAGTCAGCCGCACAGGAGCTAGTACGGCAACTATCAGCCGGGTAAAGAGATGTCTTAATTACGGCGCAGACGGCTATAATCTGGTTTTTGACCGTCTTGGACTGGATGAGTCGGAAAAATAACGGATAACCAATGGTTTTAAGGGAGATTTTGTAATATGAGCAACAAGGATTTAGTTTTGGAAATACCATATGGCACCAGAGATTTTTTGCCTAGAGAAGCAGCAGAGAAGCGGGCTATTGAGGAAAAAATCGCGGAAACCTTCAAGCGCTGGGGATATGATGAGGTAGCTACTCCTACGATTGAGTTTCTGGACACCCTTACTATGGGCAATGGCAGCAATCTTGAATCAAAGATGTTCAAGCTGTTTGATAAAGAAAATCGTACTATGGCGCTCCGGTATGAAATGACTACTCCTATTGCTCGTGTAGTGGCCAGCAGATTGGTGGATGATTTGCTGCCATACAAATTGTCCTATATCAGCAGTGTTTTCAGATACGAAAAGACTCAGACTGGCCGGCAGTGCGAATTTCATCAGGCTGGTGTGGAGCTGATTGGCAGTTCCAAGGCAACAGCTGATGCAGAGGTTATAGCTTTGGCTGTTTCCATTATGCAGGAGGCAGGGCTAAAGGATTTTCAGATTTGTCTGGGCCAGGTAGAGTTTATTAACGGCTTAATGCAGCAGTGCTGTATTCTGCCTAAGCAGCAGGAGCAGATAAAGCAGGCCATCGAAAGTCGTGATTTGGTGGCGTTGAATGCTATTGTGGACAATACAGAGCTGCCAGAGGCCGCCAAGGCTATGGTAAAGCAGCTGCCTTTGCTTCACGGCGATAGGAAGGTGCTGGATAAGGCCTATAATATGGCCATGAATGAGCAGTCCCGCCGGGCCTTGGATAATTTGACCGAGATTTATGAATTACTGGAGGCCTATGGTGTAGCTCAGTATATTACCTTTGATTTGGGTGTTATTAGAGATTTCAGCTATTATAGCGGTATGGTATTTGAGGCTTATACTCCAGGGCTGGGCTATCCTCTCTGCGGCGGCGGCCGTTATGACCATATGTTGACGGATTTTGGTCGGGCATTGCCAGCAACTGGCTTTGCGGTAGGTATTGAGCGTATCCTGCTTTCCTTGGAACGACAGGGATTGGCCAAGCCTGCAATTGCCAAGGATGTTTATGTAGCTTATGTTCCTAGCAAACAGCAGGAGGCTATCAAGCTAGTGCAGGATCTGAGAAATCAGGGCAAAACCTGTGAACTGGCCATGTCTGCCTGCCTGGAACTGGAGGCGGATGCTTACAGACAGGAAAAAGGCTACAAGGAATTGGTTTTCATTAAGTAAAATGAAAAAGGGGCAGCTGCTTCAGTGATTATGGAAGGCATGATGGTTAATAATGTTTTCCTAGGATTACAGATGAAGGGGCGGCCTCTTTTAGGTGAAGGGCAGGAAACCTTATGTTTTATAGAATAAAGCAGTTTGTGGCAGGGGTTATGGCCCAAGGCCCTAATAGTGAAGAGAGTTTGCGCATAGAGAAGATTTTGCCACCAAAGGCAAGAGAACTTTTTTATGGTATGAATAGAGGGGATCAGCGCCACAGCTTACAAGTAATGTATACAGCGGAAGCCATGTGGGATAGATGTCATGATAATGAGGAGAAGCGGGATTTGCTTTTGCGTTGCTGTCTTTTGCACGATATAGGACGGGGCAAGCAGATGGGGCCTATTCGTAAAACCTGGGCGGTTATTTTGGACAAGATTCATCCTATTTGGGCCAGACGTTATGGACGATGTGATTCTCAGAGCTATATTCGGGGCCTTTTGTATCGTTATTATCATCATGGAGAGATTAGCGGTGAAATGTTGATGGATATTGGCATGGTGTCAGAGGCCAAAGTGGCAGCTAGACATCACAAAAAATCTGCCACAGGCTTGACGGAGAAAGAGGCTCAAGTGTGGAAAATATTGCGTCAGGCAGATAGCGTTAATTGAAAAAATTTGAGATATGTAAAATAATTGGAAGTAATTTCTGCCAAAAAGAGGATTTTGCTTATCTATAGCGAATATAGAGTAGTGAGAAATTTTAGGAAAGAGGCAGATTTTTATGCAATACGAAGCTGCAATATTCGATTTGGATGGAACATTGATTAATTCAATAGATGATCTGGCTGATAGCTGTAATGAAATGCTGATAGCCTATGATTTGCCTGTCCATAATGTAGAGAAGTATAAATACTTTGTTGGCAACGGTGTCGCTAAACTGGTGGAGAGAGCTTTGCCAGAGAAGCTGGCTCAGGACAAGGAGTTTTATGAAAAGGCATTGGCTAAGTTTCGGGCTATTTATAATGGCAAGGTGCTGAATAAAACCAGAGCCTATAGCGGTATCAGGGATATGCTGGCCAAACTGATGGAAAAGGAAATACCTATGGCGGTATGTACTAACAAGCCAATGGAAGCGGCTAAGACCATTATTAATATTCTCTTTGAGCCAAGCACCTTCAAAATGGTGATTGGGGATAGGCCAGGGCATCCTCGCAAGCCGGATCCTACTACTGTGCTGGAGATTACCAAGGAATTAGGGGTAGAGCCGGACAAGGTAGCATATCTAGGAGATAGCGGCGTGGATATGCAGACAGCAGTTAATGCGGGGTTCTTACCAGTAGGCGTTCTGTGGGGCTTCCGTCAAAAGGAAGAACTGTTGGAGAACGGAGCCAAGCTGCTGTTGGATAAGCCAACGGATTTGCTGTTCCAGGTACATTTCAAGGCAAAGAAATAAATAAAATTAAACTCGTCTTGCAAGCAGAGGTGTAAGGTCTAAGGGCTGAGCCTCTGCTTGTAAAGGCGAATTTTTTTGTTTATAATATAGTAGTTGAACGAGGTGTCCGAATTTAGTGAGAAATATATGTAAGTTGGATTTGTCAGTGAAAATATAGACTGTGGAGGAGAGAACATGGCAAAAATACCTGTAGAGGCAGGCAAGGAATACGAGATTGAAATAGGAAGTTTGGGCAGCAGTGGTGAAGGTGTAGGCCGTTATAATGGTTTTACCGTCTTTGTGCCGGGAGCGCTGCCTCAGGAAAAGATTAGGGTAAAAATTTTAGAAGTCAAAAAGACCTATGCTGCTGGCAAACTTTTGAAGGTGATAGAAGCAAGTGAGGATAGAGTAAAGCCGGAATGTCCTATTTATGAAGCTTGTGGTGGCTGTCAGCTGCAGCATATCTCCTATGAAGGACAGTTAAAGCTGAAACAGCAGCAGGTACAGGATGCCTTGGAAAGAATTGGGCATCAGAAAAATTTAAAGGCATTGCCTACGCTGGGGGCGGAGAATCCTTGGAACTATCGCAATAAGGTAGCCTTCCCGGTAGGACGAGAAAAAGGCAAGACCATTATTGGCTGCTTTGCCAAGGGAACTCATCGTATTATAGATGTTTCTCATTGTCTGATTCAGGAGCAGGTAAATAATGATGCCATTACCGCTGTGCGTGAAGTTATAGAAAAACTGGGAATTCCTGTCTATGATGAAGATAGGCACACAGGGGTAATGCGTCATGTGGTGGCTCGTACTGGTATCAAAGGCAAGCTGATGGTGGTATTGGTAACTGCTACTCCCAAACTGTCAAAGGAAAAAGAGATTATTAAAATGCTGCGTAACCGTCTGCCTAATATGGTAAGCCTGCAGCAGAATGTTCAGACCTATAGAAATAATGTGATTTTGGGACGGGAAACCAAGGTGCTATGGGGCAGCCCTACTATTAAGGCGGGGCTAGATAAATTTGCTTTTAATGTGTCTGCTCGTTCCTTCTTTCAGGTAAATACCAGACAGGCGGAAAGGCTATATGCCAAGGCTTTGGAATATGCCCAGCTTACCGGTCAGGAAACTGTTATTGATGCTTATTGCGGCACTGGAACTATTAGTCTTTATTTAGCTCAAAGGGCGAGAAAAGTCTATGGTGTAGAGATTGTAAGTCCAGCTATTCGGGATGCCCAGAAAAACGCTAGGGAAAACAATATTCGCAATGCGGAATTTATTGTGGGAGATTGTACCAAGGTGATGCCACGGCTTTATCAGCAGGGTATCCGGGCGGATGTAGTGGTGGTGGACCCACCAAGAGCAGGCTGTACCCAGCAGGTACTCAAAACCTTTGCCAATATGAAGCCAAAGAGAATCGTCTATGTATCCTGCAACCCTGCAACTCTGGCCAGGGATATAGAAATATTGGAAAAGCTGGGGTATAAAGCAGAAAAAATCCAACCGGTGGATATGTTCGCCCAAACCAGCCATGTGGAAACGGTAGCCCTTATAACCCGCATGAAATAAGGATTTACGGAGGTTAAAACTGTGTGCAAAGTGTGTTTTGTGTACATATTATTAGCATACAACCATGCCATACCTAGGGGCAAGAAAGATTACTAAATTACTGGTACATGAAGGCTTTTAGGTTTGTCGCAAAACTGTAAGAATACTGCTTGAACGAATGAGTATAACAAAGTAGGGTCACACGAAGCACTGTCATATGGTACGCCTGATTCTTACTATTATGGCCAGAATGTTGCATAATTTATTAGGTTAAAACACGCTTTGATATGGTATAAATAAAGTTGTCACCTTACTCTCAAGGAATTAATATATACTTATGAGTATAAGGAGGACGAAAAAATGTCAGCTGGAAAAGTCTATGATCTCGAATATAAGATTCAAGCAGTAAAACTTGCTAATGAAATTGGCCAGGCAAAGGCTGCCGCAGAGCTAGGTATATCTAAAAACACCATATATACCTGGATTAGGATGATTCGTTTAGGGCGACTTAATTTAGGTGAAGGTATGCATACACCTAAATCAGCAATGACACTAAATGAAGAATTGATACAGCTTCGTCAGCAAGTTAAGGTGCAGGAAAAAGAAATACGGCGACTAAAGAAAGAGAACGATTTTTTAGAGGAAGCCAGTGCTTTTTTCGCAGCGAGCCGTCTGAGGTCAGCAAAAACGAAAGAATGAAATTTATTGCTATTAAAACTGCAGGCGGCTCAATTACAGGCAACATAAGCTTCTATTGCAAAATACTTCATGTAACTCGTCAGGGATTTTATAAATATCTTGCTAATAAGGATCGTCCGTGGAAGTATCAAGATCTAGCTAATGCTATGCCGGATATTCATTCTGAGGATGAATATAATGACACTTACGGAAGAGTTAGGATGCACCAGGCATTAATACTTAGACATCCTGAAGGTATCAATATTCCTAGTGAGCGCACCATATATAGGGGAATGGAACAAATTGGATTAAGCCATCGCCCTAATCATAAGCCTCATGGCATTACTAAGGTTGATCGAGAATCTCATAAATCGGAGGATCTTTTAAAAAGGAATTTTCAGTCTGATGTACCACTTACTAAATGTGTTACGGATATAACTGAAATTAAGGCCAGTGATGGCAAATTGTACGTTGCTGCTATTTTTGACTGCTTTGATTCAGCAGTTTTAAGAATATCCATAGGTGCAAATATGCAGGCAAGTTTATGTGTAGATATGCTTGATAACGCCATTATGGCTTATCCGGATCTAAAAGGTGCTATTGTGCACTCTGATAGAGGAGCACAGTACACCAGTCAAACATATCGAGATGCCGTAATTAAACATAGTCTTATTCAGAGCATGAATAGTGCTGGTGGACGCTGTCACGATAATGCCCGTTGTGAAAGTATGTGGGCTCGCATGAAGTCTGAGTTGTTTTATGGACGTTATGATACCAAAAAATTTACGAAGGCTGAGCTTAAGGTAAAAATATGGAGATATTTCATGAGCTATTGGAATAATCGACGCATTTGCTCAACTAATGGTGGTTTACCACCAATGGTTAAGAGAAGAAAATATTATTCTTATCCTGAAGAAATAGTATAAGTTTAGATGCCCTTGAGAAAAAAGTGTAAACTAATATTGATAATATCACTTAGATATTTTTTAGTGGTCTTGACAAGGGGCCCATTATACAGTTACAACTCAAGATTATTCTTAGTATAGATTGCAAAATACATTGCAAGTAAGATATAATCAATATAAATTAAAAACGAAGAAGGTGACGCAGTGAAGGTCGATTTTATAGAATTAACAAATTTTAGGGGTATTCAAGAACAAAGAATTAGGTTTGAAAATAAGAATTTTGTTGCGTTGATAGGAGATAATGGTAGCGGAAAGACAACAATACTGGAGGGAATTACGAAAGGATTTGTGCCGGTATTGAGAACAATTAATGCAGAAGCAATGAAAGAATGTGATCTGGCAAATAAGGATATAAGAAATGGAGCCAATGGCACAATAATTACATTGGGGATAACATTGGATGGTGAAAAATATTTCTGGACAAATAGACGTAGACTTTCATCACAGCAGCCGTTTGAAAATAATGGGGATGCAAAAGTAGAAGATGTCAAGTCTTTAAAAGAATTAAAAGTAAAGTATTCTCGATGTGTGGAAGAGAGAAAGTTGCCTTTGATTCTTTACTATGGAACAGATAGGATTATACGAGAAGTGCCGCAGAGAGGTCATATAAAAAACTTTCAGGTAACAGATGCACTCAGAAATTGCTTTGATAACGTCAATTATTTTAGAGACTTTTATGATTGGTTTAAGACAGAAGAAGATATTGAACTTCGGGGACTCCGAGAGAACCCAGAATATAAAAATCCTAAATTGAATTGCGTTAGAACAGCTCTGGAAAGAATGATAAAGGGCTATTCCAATTTAAGGATTGAGTTAGCACCAGCCAGAATGGTGATGACGAATGCAGATGGAGTAGATCTCCAAATTGATCAGTTAAGCGGAGGATATAAAGCAGTCTTATCAGTTATTGCAGATATTGCAAAAAGATTGTCCATGGCGAATCCGGATTCTCAAAATCCATTAGAGGAAGATGCTGTTATTTTAATAGATGAACTGGATTTACATTTACATCCAAAGTGGCAGAAAGAAATTGTCGATGACTTAAAGAGAACATTTCCTAATTGCCAGTTTATTGTATCAACTCATTCTCCATTTATTATTCAGTCATTAAATGCAGAAGAGTTATTTGATATTAAAACAATGCAGTATGCAGAAGAAGAAGGTAGCTATAAAGGGTGGAGCATAGAAGCTATCCAGGAACACAAGATGGGTGTAGAACCTAAAGCCGCTATTTTTAATCAGTATATGGAAGAATTTTCGGCTGCTATGGATGACGAGAATTATGAAAAAGCAAAAATACTTTATAAAGAATTAAAAGAAATGGTGAGTCCAGGCAGTCATGAAAGCAAGATTTTAAAATTGGATATGGAGATGATTGAAGCAGATGATAAAGCTTGAACGAGGGGAAAGACCAGGAGAACTCACTGATGAAGTCTGTGAAGAATTAAAAAAGCTGTATGCAGAAGATAATGATAAAGATGTTTGGAATTCACCGAAGATTAAGAAGCCATTAAAAGAAGCTATGCTTGAGATGAGCCATAAAAAATGTTCCTACTGTGAGTGCAGGCTGGAGATAGAATCAAAAGATGCAACTATTGATCATTTCCAGCCAAAGTCCAAACATCCAGATAAAATTGTGGAATGGGAAAATCTTTTTCCCTCTTGTTTGCGATGCAATAGAAAGAAAAATAATCGTGAAGAGACCATTGTTAATCCATGTGAGAATGAGCCAAGAGAATATCTCGGAATAAGGAATGCTAATCGGTTTAGATTTAAGGCAATTGATTCTGAAGGAATTGGAGAAAACACGATTGATGTGATTGGACTCAATGACATTGAAAGGGTAATGATTCCGAGGATGAAAGAATGGGAATCATTAGAGGATCTGCTAATAGAAATAGAAAATGATCTGGAAGAAGATGGATTTAAAAAGAAGTATAAAAACAGATTACGAAAAATAATGGAAGATTGTTTGCCAGATATGTCTTATTCAGCGACAAAAGCGACGAATCTTTTGAATGATGATACTTATAGTGGAATAAAAAATATTCTTATAGAATCAGATCAATGGACAGATGATTTAAAAGAATTGGAGAAAGACATAGAACATATAGCATTGAAATTGGTATAATAATAAGACTCCCCATGACACATTGTATCGATGCTGTGCGTGGGGAGTCGTTATAATAGATACCAGAATCTGGACCATATTTTGAAAACTTAAGCGTGCATGTTATAGTAAATATATAACAATCTAGGAGGATTTTTTATGACACGCTGTCAATATACAACAGAATTTAAAAGTAAAGTTGTTCTGAATATTCTTAAAGGTAATCAGGAACTAAATGAAATATGTGCTCAACATAACTAAAACCCCAATATGGTTAGAATATGGAAGCAGGAATTATTACAAAATTAAATATTTTTTTAGTGGTTTTGACAAGGGGCCCATTATAGTTTGGGGAGTGTATCAATATATGAACAAGGAAAAATTCACATTAACTCAATATCAGATTAGTGCCATTATTGGCATGATACAGGCTGGTCAATTTGTAATCCCAGAGATACAGAGACCTTTTGTTTGGAAAAAGACACAGGTGCGAGATTTGATGGATTCTTTGTATAATGGTTATCCTACGGGGTATATTATTGTATGGAAAAATCCTGATGTACAAATAAAAGATGGTACGATTGCTAGTGGTAAGCATGTGCTGATTGATGGTCAGCAGCGTATAACTGCTATTATGACTGCTATTGTAGGCTTAGAGGTTTATGATGATGATTTCAATTTAGATCGTGTCAAGATTGCTTTCAATCCTTTGGCTGAGTCTGATGATAAACTGTTTGCTGTCCAGGATGCATCTCATCTCAAAGATAAAAGATGGATTCCAGATTTAGCAGATATATTTAAATCTGATTTTGATTCCTTTGATTTTGTAACAGCATATTGCCAAAATAATACTGATGTAAAACCTAATCACGTGAATAGCATGATTGGTAAGCTGCGAGATATAGCCAACAGGCAGATAGGTATTATTGAGCTGTCACAGGATTTGGATATTGATGAGGTTACAGAGATATTTATTCGCATCAATTCTAAAGGCTCAGCTCTGAGTCAGTCAGACTTTGTTATGTCTAAGATGGCAGCTGATATGGCTCATGGTGGTAATATGCTTCGTAAAGTGGTTGATTACTTCTGTCATTTAGCTGTAAAACCAGATTTTTTCAATCAGATGATGAAAGACAAGGATTTTGCTGCTAGTGACTATGCTAATAAAATCAAATGGCTGTCAAATGATTATGAGGATATATACGATCCTGATTATGGAGATATGCTTAGGGTAGCATTTATGTATAGCTTTGATAGAGCAAAATTGGCAGATCTGGTTAGTTTGCTATCTGGCAGAGACTTTGCATCAAAAGAGTACAAGGAAGAAATAGTAGAAGAGTCTTATAAGCTCCTAGAGGAAGGTATTAGATTATTTATAAACGAGTATAATTTCCAACAGTTTGTACTTGCAGTTAAAGGTGCTGGTTTTACCTCCAGTAAGCTGCTGCATTCACAAATGACGCTGGATTTTGCGTATATGCTGTATTTAAAGTTGGCCAAGGATAGTAATATTTCTCATGCATTAATAAAAAGCTACGTACAAAAGTGGTTTGTGTTATCTACCCTTACAGGCCGTTATGTTGGGTCGCCAGAATCGGCTATGGCGAGAGATATAAGAATGATAAATGAAAAAGGCTTTGTGGACTTTCTGCAGGATATTGAGGCATCTGAGTTGTCTGATACCTTCTGGGAGGTTACTTTACCACAGAGGTTGGAAACCACATCTACATCTAGCCCTGCCTTTACGGTATTCCTTGCTGCACAAATTAATCTGGGGCATAATTCACTGTTTATGCATGGTACTAAAATATCTGATCTTATAACAATATCTGGTGATGTACATCATATATTTCCTAAAGCCTATTTAAAGAAAAATGGCGTAGACAATAAAGGGAGATACAATCAGGTTGCTAACTATATTTATCTTGATACCCAAGTAAATAAAGCTGTAAGTGATGACGCGCCAAAAGTCTACTTTGGTAAGGTGGTTAACCAGTGCCAAGGATTAAGTCAGTCTTTTGGTAATATTAATAGCATGGAGGCTTTGATGCAGAATATGGCCGAAAATGCAATACCTGAAGTCATTATTAATATGACAGTAGATCTGTATGATGAGTTCCTTTCCGGGCGTCGTAGGTTGATGGCAGAAACGATAAAGACCTTCTATAAAAAATTGTAGTTTTTGAATGAAATTACAAATGACTTGAAAACACGTTCATTTTGATGTAACATACCACCAACTATAACGAGGTGTCCGATGTCCTCAACCTCTATAGGTGGCGTGATGTTGTGCTAATGACAGGATGGAGCTAATATCTCCACCCTCGTGGATACCCCATTGAAAGAAAATGCAGAGGCATTTTCTTTCAATAATTTAGAGGTTATAATAACCGTGTAAATAGTGTTTAAACCCTATGTTGAACGCTGTTTTTGACATAGAGGATACATAGGAAAAGTGTAGCATGACGTTGTACAATTAGAAATGGAGTGTAAATGTGATGAATAACGAAAAGATGAATCAAAAATCCAATATGATCATTTATACAACAGAAGACGGATTAGCTAAATTTGAAATAACATTTGATGAGGATACGGTCTGGCTATCTATGGATCAGATGGCAGAACTGTTTCAGCGAGATAAATCAACGATTTCCAGGCATATAAAGAATGTATTTGCGGAAGGAGAATTGCAGCGAGATTCAGTTGTTGCAAATTTTGCAACAACTGCCACAGACGGAAAAATATATCAGGTGGATTACTATAATCTGGATGTGATTATTTCTGTTGGCTATCGAGTGAAATCCAAACGAGGTACACAGTTTAGAATCTGGGCAACGAATATTCTCAAAGAATATATGCGAAAAGGCTTTGCCATGGATGACGAACGGCTGAAAAATTTTGGCGACGGCAGTTATTTTAAGGAACTCTTAGAACGTATTCGTGACATCCTGGCATCTGAAAAGGTGTTTTACCGTCAGGTTTTAGAAATTTATGCTACGAGTATCGACTATACCCCAAAAGCTGAAATTTCTATCCAGTTTTTTAAGAAAGTACAGAATAAGATCCATTATGCCATTCACGGGCAGACTACTGCAGAAGTGATCTATAATAGAGCTGATGCAGAAAAAGAATTTATGGGAATTACCTCTTTTGCAGGAAAACAGCCAACCTTGAAAGAAGCTGTTGTTGCAAAGAATTATCTGGATGAGAAAGAACTGCGTGCCATGGGGCAGCTTGTATCTGGATATCTTGATTTTGCAGAACGACAGGCAGAACGTGAGCAGGCGATGACTATGCAGGATTGGGCAGAACACCTGGATCGCATTCTTACCATGAGTGGAGAGCAGTTGCTGCTATCGCTCAGGGCTGCAACAACTGTGTAAGCAGTATTTGACGGTTAAGGCAGGCGTCAAGCTTTTCAATCAGTCATCCAGAGAAGCTGCGGGAGGTATAAGACGTTTCCTTTGCCACATAATCTCTATGATTATTGTGGCATCAGGCTATCCAGTTTAATAGAAAAATATTTAGTTGTAAAAAGAAAAATAAGCTTTGTAGACAAGGCGGATATCTTGCTTACAAAACTTATTATACGAGGAGGTTTCCTATTTGAAAAAGAAAATAGATGAAATAACCATCCGTTCTAGCGCAGCAGAATACCTGACCTATGTTGCCTCTGTCGGCGATCAGCAGGACAGTATTGAGATGCGCTATGAGGACGAAAATATATGGCTGACACAGAAGATGATGGCAACATTGTACGATGTCGGCACTAACACTATAAATTATCATATTAAAAAAATATTCGAGGATAGCGAACTACAGGAGAATTCAGTTATTCGAAAATTTCGAATAACTGCCGCCGACGGAAAAAGCTACAGCACAAATCACTATTCCTTAGAGATGATCATTGCAGTAGGATTTAAGGTAAATTCTGAGCGTGCGGTGCAGTTCCGTAAATGGGTCAATCAAATTGCAAAGGACTATACCATCAAAGGCTGGGTTATGGATGACGAGCGTCTCAAACGCGGAACTTATCTGACAGAAAAGTATTTTGATGAGCAGTTAGAACGAATTCGTGAAATTCGAGCAAGCGAAAGAAAGTTTTATCAGAAAATAACTGACCTGTATGCCACAGCCATTGATTACGATAAGAATTCTGCAACTACCAGGAGATTCTACGCAACAGTTCAGAATAAAATGCATTACGCAGTTCATGGTCATACGGCGGCTGAACTGATTGTAGAAAGAGCTGATCATACAAGAAAGCATATGGGATTAACTACTTGGGCAGACGCTACTGAAGGAAAAATTAGGAAAAGTGATGTTACGGTTGCCAAGAATTATTTGAGTCCGGATGAAATGAAACAGCTGAATCGCATGGTTACTGCATACTTGGATTTTGCTGAGAATATGACATTACGGCATATTCCACTCACGATGCAGGACTGGGAAAAACGGCTTAATAGCTTTATTGAAATGTTTGATTATGGTATTTTACAGGATGCAGGGAAAGTGTCAGCTGAAATTGCAAAGCTTCATGCCGAGACCGAATTTGAAAAGTATCGAGTCATTCAGGATAGATTATTTATGTCTGATTTTGATAAGTACATGCTGGAACTGGAAGAAAATGCGAAGAAGTAGCAACATCGCCATTAAATTTTCAGCTTGCCAAGGTCGAGTGCATGGGAGTTTGGCCATCAGTTGGGGCAAAAATTGATATGGTATAGATAAAGTTGCCTCTGTAAAGAAAACACCAACATATATCATCTTTAGTCGTGACCACATAAAGTTAGACTTAAAATCTAATCTTATGGAGGCACCACATTATTTGATAGTATATGTTGGTGTTTTTATGTTATATAGATTGAAAGTTGTTATTTACATAGAGTTAGTAGAATTATCTCTTACTGGTTCATGTCTTTGGGCCTGCACAGCTCATAGCTAATGACTCCAGTGTTGATATGGAGCAGGCTGGGGAAAATACTTGTTATGTCCTCCTGAAGATATTTATACTTGTATTCGTAAGGCAGCGTAATATCCAGATAGTACTGACAAGTATCTTTGCATTCTGTGCAAGAATTAATTAATTCCTCATCTGCTACATAGGATAAAAACTTATCTTTGGGAAAATAGTCATCGTAATGAATACTTACCCTAAAGATAAATGAATTAATGGGATAACGCCTTTTTCTTGAAAAATTATCCATTGTTTTTTCACCTTGTCCCTATATTTATTTTCGCGAGATATAAGAAGTGTTTGAA
>Ga0129310_1002270_pt1 | contig 14633 bp, 19 predicted proteins | sample Go1ome_2_FD_94433 | JGI IMG/M metagenome (GOLD analysis project Ga0129310, IMG submission 94433) | Western lowland gorrila individual fecal microbial communities from Wisconsin, USA - Go1022A metagenome | ecosystem: Host-associated > Mammals > Digestive system > Large intestine > Fecal | place...
ATTAATTCTGGAACATTATTATCAGGCCAGATATTTTGCATTCCATTAAATAATCTTGTAGGAGATAAAATGAATTACGATGAAATAACGAAAATTACCGCTGAACGTATTAGCGACTACATGGCTGAAGCAGTTAATACAGATTCTATAGCCGTTGCGGAAATGTTTCATAACGCTGCATGGGGAGTGCGAACATTGTGGTTTGAACTCGTCACAAAAATAGATATAGATATACATAAAAAGAACAGGTATGCGAGTTATGATCTTAGAAGGAAAATCGAAATGCAACATGAAGAGTTTCAGAAAATGACAGAGCGCGAGCAAGTACCTTTATTGAAATCGCCAGAATGATGTTCAGCGGCTTCGCCCAGGTATTTTCTTTCGCCCCTTCAATGCCCTGCCGGACATTGTATAAATGTAACTCTGTCATTATAGAAAATGTCCGGCATTACTCGTCCATAAAGTTCATGCCGGATAAACAGGAGATAATGTCTCTTATCCGCTTAAATGTTTATTAAAGAATGGTATTATTCCTGCCAGTGCCTGCGATGTCGCTTCAGGGCGATCATACAGATCATAGTGGGATACCCCTTTCACAATCTGCAGTGTTTTTTCTGCAGAGCGGGCACGCTGATAAAGTTCATAGCCGTCACGGTAAGAGCCAAAGCCTCCAGGAACATCGCCAATAACAATATGTAATGGCTGTACCAGCAGTTTTTCTGTAAAGGCAAACGCATCCCAGCTCAGGCTTTGTGCAACACTGGTAAACCGCAGTTTATTCGGTGAACCGGGTTGCTGTCCACGTGGGGTTCTGTAGTAATCAACAGCCTCAGTCATATCAATATCGTCAATGCCTGTATGCGCCAGCTCTTCTGCACTGGCCGGAATATAACCGACGATAAGAGGCTCAGCCCCACGAGCTTCAGCCGTTCTCTGTTTCCCCAGAGCCTCAATCGTTCTGAGCGCCGCATCCGGACTGCCGTCGCCTTCGCGCATAATACGACCATAATTAGCGGCAACCACAGTGGCTATGGCTTTGAAACGATGGTCTATGGTGGCAGCACTGATGGCATACCCACCACCACCACAAACCCCTAAAACCCCGATACGCTCTTCATCCACAAAGGGTAACGTCATCAGATAATCTGCCGCGCAACTGAAATCTTCCACACGCGTGGAGGGATTTTCGCTGAAGCGCGGTTCTCCACTGCTTTCTCCCTGAGTGGAAGCATCGAAAGCCAGTGTGATAAAACCCGCTTCAGTCAGTTTCCGACCGTAGACAGCACCGGATGTCTGTTCTTTACAACTGCTGATGGGATGAGCACAGACAATTGCCGGGTATTTATGCCGGTCATCAAATCCTTCAGGTAAACGGAGCGTGGCAGCAACCTGCCAGTTGTTGTGCCGGAATGAAACGGCATGTTCATGAGACATCGGTGATATTCTCCTGGTTAATGACAACGTTCTGGCATTAATGCGGGACGTTAATATAAGGACCGACGGCGGACTTAAGCATCAATTGGTTATCATCACTGATGATGCCTACGGTACTGTCGCTTTCAGACAGTTGCCAGATGTAATCCGCCAGTTTTTCAGCAGTAAGAAAAGACGTCTCTGCAAACAGACCGTCACCACAGATGCTTCCCTTGTCTGAGGAACGGGTGATAAATTCACTCTGTGTTGGTCCCGGGGCGATAACTTTTGCCCGCATTTTTTTACCCTGATCACGCAGATTCTGCGCCAGCCCTTCTGTAAATGACGCCACAAAGAATTTTGTTGCGCAGTAAGTAACTGCAATATCAAAAATTGAATAGCCACCAATGGAAGAGACATTAATCAGGGTCGCATCCCGATCGGCATAATCGTGTGTGTACAACAGGGAAAGTGTGGTCAGGGCCTTAACATTCAGATCCAGCATCCGTTTCACTTTTGCTAAATCGGCATCCCAGGGCATAGAGAAATCGCCAAAGCCCGCATTATTGATCAGCACGGCAATATCAAAATCAGCCAGCTGATGATAAAGGCTTTCTGCCTGCCCTTCCTGCGCCAGATCACAGGGTTTTACGATGACATGTACTGCATACTGACTTTCAATATCCTGTCGAAGCTTCTGCAGCTCTTCCTCGCGTCGTGCAGTGATAATCAGGTTGTAACCACGGGAAGCAAACTGGTAGCAGAGAGCCTTGCCGATACCTGAACTGGCTCCGGTAATAAGGGTATATTTCATGTGTTGTTCTCCTGACTGTTGCAGCCTGACGGGCAATGTGTCGTGATAATGCGGTGATGATAAGGCTGGACAGTTCATTTGATAAGTGAGGATAATCTTATGTCTGTTATCAGCCTGACTTATAAATTAATGAAAGAGAATCTTAACGACCTGTTCACTTTTCTGACGGTTGTCCGGGAGGGAAGCTTCACACGTGCTGCGGCGAAATCAGGGATGTCCCAGTCAGCGGTGAGCCAGACAATCGGCAACCTTGAAGCGCGTCTGCAGTTAAAACTACTCAATCGCACAACCCGGAGCCTGACACTGACAGAAGCTGGCGAACGCCTGATACAGCTGACAGGGCCGGCACTTGAAGAAATCGTAGTCGGACTTGAACAGCTGAAAGAGCTGCGGGATAAACCTGCAGGCAGAATACGCTTATCGGCCGATGAATACGCCATTCAGTATTTTCTGTGGCCAAAACTGGCACCGGTTCTGAAAGAATATCCTGATATCCACCTGGAGCTAATTACGGATTATGGTCTGATTGATATTGCCAGGGAGGGTTTTGATGCCGGTGTGCGACGGGGAGGCCTGATAGCCCGGGATATGGTAGCCATCCCGGTCAGCGCGGAACACCGGATGGTGGTGGTGATTTCGCCTCAGTGCCTTCCGGAACAGGACTTACCCGTTGTTCCTTCGCAATTACTGAAGTTACCGTGTATTAATCTGCAGTTACCCACGCATGGACAGAATTTTCCGTGGGCATTTTTAATTAACGGAGAAGAGCAGAAGTTACGTGTTCAGGGACAGATTGTCGTTAACAGTATCAGCCAGGTTCGCCAGGCCTGTCTTGATGGTTACGGTCTGGCGTATGTTCCACAGGAACTGGTGCAGAATGATATTACATCAGGAAGACTGCTGACTGTCCTGGACGATTTTTCAGTCACTTTCCCGGGCTATTATCTGTATTATACCAGTCGCCTGAAATCCTCTGCGGCATTTAATATTATTGTCGAATCACTGCGAATGTCTGATTTGCCCTGATAAACCGGTAGCGTAGCCCATATACAGGAGCATAAATTCGTTAACTGATGACAATTATCCTGCCGGTTATTACCTGCTGGCCGGCGTATGAACAATTCTGATTAGTAACCGTTGTTAAAAAAGAGATATGTACAAACCTGTAACTGTTTTTATAGGGCTTCGCTATAAATATGGTAGCGCAGCAGACCGCTTCAGCCGATTTGTATCCTGGCTTTCAACGATTGGTATTACTCTCGGCGTTATGGCCCTGATAACAGTATTATCTGTAATGAACGGATTTGAACGTGAATTACAGAAGAATATTCTGGACCTGATGCCCCATGCCATTCTCTCTGCAGAGAAAGGTTATATTAATGACGACATATTACCTGCAGACAGGATAAAGCTTGAAGGTATTCAGCGAATTGCACCCTTAACAACAGGTGAGGTTGTGCTGCAAAGTGCCGGCAATGTGGCTGCCGGAATTATGCTGGGTATCGGGCCGGCAGAAAAGGACCCTCTGTCACCTTATCTGGTCAATGTGAGCCAGTCCGTATTACAACCGGGTGAGTATAATGTCATTCTTGGTGAACAGATTGCGGCTCAGTTGGGGGTTAATCGCGGTGATAAAGTCCGCATTATGGTTCCGTCAGCCAGTCAGTTCACTCCACTCGGTCGTTTGCCTGCTCAGCGCCTGTTTACTGTCGCAGGAATTTTTGCTGCCGGCAGTGACATTGACAAGAGTGAGCTACTGGTAAATATACAGGATGCGTCACGCCTTATGCGTTATCCTTCGGGGAGTTTTTCCGGATGGCGTCTGTGGCTGACAGCCCCATTGCAGGTGGGAGAACTCAGCCGTCAGACTCTGCCGGACGGAATAACATGGACAGACTGGCGTGAGCGAAAAGGAGAGTTATTCCAGTCCCAGCGGATGGAGAAAAACATCATGGGGCTTTTACTCAGTCTTATCGTGATTGTTGCCGCATTTAATATCATCACTTCTCTTGGACTTATGGTGATGGATAAACAGGCCGAAGTGGCGGTACTGCAGACGCAGGGATTAACTTCACGTCAGGTAATGATGGTTTTCATTGTTCAGGGAGTCAGTACAGGTGTCATCGGTGCGCTGGTTGGCGCAGTATCAGGTATAGTACTCGCAGGCCAGTTAAATAACCTGATGCCGGTAACGGGGTTACTGACCGGAAATATCGAGTTACCCGTAGCCACAGAACCATTGCAGGTAATTTTCGTCGTTCTGGCAACAATACTCATCTCTTTATTGTCCACACTGTATCCGGCATGGAAAGCAGCATCCATACCGCCTGCAGAGGCATTACGGTACTCATAATTCACTGACCGGAACGATTCAGATGATTAATGTCTGTCGGATATAATCAGAGGGGGGGATGGATACCCCTCTTTTTCATTTATTTCCCTTTTTATCAAGAAACTTCCTGATGTTATTAAGTGCTTCTTTTGTTTTTAGAATGCGCTTGATATCCATTTCATCCCGCCCGGTCATTCTTTTTCCGGACAAAAGATGGTCAAGAAGATCCTGTTTCGTATCAGGAGAATTTTTGGTGAGATCCATCAGGTTAAGCAAATCTTCACGATCGAGAGGAAAGAAGTATTTTACAAAATTACAGAAACTTTTTACCACCTGATGATAGTAGCACCAGAGAATTCTCAGACTGTGATGTTGCCACAGCGTCAGCCGGCTTTCTGAACGGTATAACGCCTCTCCATGTTAATGATAATCACTATCATTAGATCTTGACATGCCATTTTCTCCTTAATAAATTGATACTGTATATATATCCATGTATACAAGCAGTTATTTCATTTGTTTTCCTCAGAGGATGAAGGAGATACCGAATGTCTGACCCTGTACGTATTACAAATCCCGGTGCAGAATCGCTGGGGTATGATTCAGATGGCCATGAAATTATGGCCGTTGATATTTATGTAAACCCTCCACGTGTCGATGTCTTTCATGGTACCCCGCCTGCATGGAGTTCCTTCGGGAACAAAACCATCTGGGGCGGAAACGAGTGGGTCGATGATTCCCCAACCCGAAGTGATATCGAAAAAAGGGACAAGGAAATCACAGCGTACAAAATATCCGTAACCAGTTTGCCGGCATCAATCAGAAGATAGCGGAAGAGAAAAGAAAACAGGATGAACTGAAGGCAACGAAAGACGCAATTAATTTCACAACAGAGTTCCTGAAATCAGTTTCAGAAAAATATGGTGCAAAAGCTGAGCAGTTAGCCAGAGAGATGGCCGGGCAGGCTAAAGGGAAGAAAATACGTAATGTTGAAGAGGCATTAAAAACGTATGAAAAGTACCGGGCTGACATTAACAAAAAAATTAATGCAAAAGATCGTGTAGCGATTGCCGCAGCCCTTGAGTCTGTGAAGCTGTCTGATATATCGTCTAATCTGAACAGGTTCAGTCGCGGACTGGGATATGCAGGAAAAATTACAAATTTTGCTGACTGGATCACTGAGTTTGGTAAGGCTGCCCGGACAGATAACTGGCGTCCTTTTTTTGTTAAAACAGAAACCATCATAGCAGGTAATGCCGCAACGGCTCTTGTTGCTCTGGTCTTCAGTATTCTTACCGGAAGCGCTTTAGGCATTATCGGGTATGGTTTACTGATGGCTGTCACCGGTGCACTGATTGATGAAACGCTTGTGGAAAAAGCGAATAAGTTCTGGGGCATTTAAATAATATATAAGACAGGCTGTCTATCTTACAGACAGCCTTTTTATGATAACAGAAAGAATATATATCAGAGTTAACGGAAGAGATAATATGAAAACAGTACCCGTATAAACCGCAAGTAATCCCATTTTTCCGGGAGTATCAGCAAAAAAACCGCTGTTCCAGAAATGAGGCCGGGTAAATTTCAGGGCAGTATTTTCAATAAACCATCTGGCAACCGGATACAAAACCATTCCGCAGAGAGAAATACACCAGAACAGCAATCTGTATTTAAACTCATAATCCCATGACATATACAGAGTATACCCACCCATAAACCATCCCCACCACATATTATTAAGATAATATTTCCTGTTCATCAGCCAGCCTCCTGTTCTCCCTTTCTTTTGTCAGTGTACTGGTGCATGACAACATAATCACAGCATGATAATAATAATCAATAACAATAAGCTGTGTCACGTTTACATCATGGAACGGAGGTGCTCCTGTGACCTTTGAGCAGAAAAAAGCCCGGGCCATTGCCCTGATGGACAGCAAAAAGATGTGGCGGAGCAATTATGCCCCTCCTCTTCTGCGTATTCTCTGGCGGCTGGGTATCCGGCTTCCGCCATTACCCTTTATGCCGTTCTGGCAGGTCACGGTGCTGACGGGGGGCTTATGGGGCATTTCCTGGGGATGTGCAATGTGGTTTATCTACTGGGGGCCGTCAGGAATGGTAGCAGGTGAGGCCATTATTATAAGTATCACGGGTGGTTTTTTGTTCGGACTGTGCATGGCCTCTTTCCACTGGTGGCGCAGGAAAGTTAACCGGCTGCCACCATGGGATGATGTGTAAACCGTGCACAGGCGTGTTCTTACGGAGCGGTACTTTTATTTATCTGTACGCGAACCTCCATTCCTGCATCGTGACAGGCCTGCAGCCACTGCGCCACTTCCAGCGGATCGCCCTCCCGGCGTACCACTCTGCCTTCTTTATTCCATAACTGCAGACAGGTGCTGCCGTCGAGACGCACCACAAAATCCCCACGGCAGGCCTGATACGTTATGCCGTTCAGATGCACCGCCAGATCAGTGGCAGAAGTGCCGCCTGCGGGCAGACCTGCTGCCGGGACCAGCGGCAGTACGACGACTTCTGCCGCACGCTGTTCTGCCCAGAGGCGGTCCTGTTCTGCCAGCAGCAGAGGCCGTGCCACGGCACGGCCGGCGTCCGTCAGCTCCACTGCCAGCTGCAGGTTCGGAGCGCGCAGGGTACGCAGCCAGCCGGCATCCTCCAGACGACGGCAGGAGGCGCGCAGGTTTGGCCCGTAGACCGGGGCTTCCCCGCTTCGCTCCAGCACCCGTTCTATGTCCCGCGTCAGCACGGGGCCTGGCCGTTTTTCATCAAGGGCAGCCAGCACAATCAGCACTCTCCGCTGCAGTGGCGACGGTCGGCGGCTCTGAGTCATTTCCAGTCATCCTCCGGCCAGATGAGCTTTCTGAGGCGCTGATGGTCGGCGTCAATGATCTCCTGTCTCTTTATGGCATTCATTGAGGTATAGCCATTTATGGCCAGTTCATGCCAGAAGATCAGCACAGCTCCGGCTTTGGCTGACTCGCAGAGATAAGTTACGCCCTGGCTGTCCAGATTGCATTCCCGGATGCGTTTTTCCGCAAACCGGGTCAGTTGTTCATAGCTGAGTGAAAACGTCATTTCCTGATCCATCCTGCACGCTCCATCTGATAATGTTCTGACAGGTAAAAATCATATCCTGAATGATTTGTGTGTTATTGATTATTAATAATATTAGATATGGTTTTATAATTAATGATGAAAATCATATCTGATATGGTTTTATATAAGTTGCTTAATTATCATATTGTATGCCCGTTCCCCGCCGCGCAGATCCGGTTTCCGGCTGAAGTGGATCCAGACCTGATTTGTTGTTGAGTATCGGTAAAAGTGCGGCTTATAAGCTATTCTGAAACATTGAGAGTGAATCTGGGCTGTATAATTCCGGCAAGTGTCATCTGTATTTAAAGGACGTGTGAGTATGAAATTTATGGAATGTGCTGTCCGGGATGTGATTTATGGGACCAATGTCCGTATTGTCAAACCGGTCAACATTTATGAATGTGAACTCAGGGACAACGTGTTTGTCGGCCCCTTCGTTGAGATACAGAAAGGCTGTGTCATTGGTAGTGGAAGCCGGATACAGTCGCACACATTTATTTGTGAGAACGTAACACTGGGGGAGAACTGCTTCATTGGTCATAACGTGACGTTCGCCAACGATCTGTTTCGTTCAGGAGCACCAGATCCGTCACCGGATAACTGGATCAGCATTACCCTGGGGGATTCGGTTACTGTTGGCAGTGGAGCCATTATTCTGTCTCCGTATATATGCAGCGGAGCTGTTATTGGTGCGGGTTCAGTTGTGGTAAAACCGATTGAGAACAAAGGCATTTATGCAGGAAACCCGGCAAGACTGCTCAGAATATTATGAAAAAGAAAAGGGCCGTTACTGGCCCTTTTTATCAGAGGTAGGTCTGTGAATACGGCAGGTGTACAGAAATCGACTGCCGGGGATCGATTTCCAGGGCCGCCCGGTATTCTGCGTCAGTGATATCACCTTTTTTCAGTAAATAACCGAGAGCATCGTTTCCCAGCCCTGACAGTATGCGTATTCTGGCGATCCGGAAATCAAACAGGCTGTCCATCATACCATGCTCCGGAAATGCGGGAGGAGTGGCCAGATAGGCAGGTTTGACCATACTGCTGATGATGTTCCAGTATCGGGAAAAGTCGCGGGCCGGGTCCGGGAGAAGACCTGACAGCAACCCAATCCGGATGGTTTCCAGCCAGCTGTCATAAAATCGCTTAACATGAAGTGAAGCCATGTGCTCAGCACACCATTTGCGCATAGCTTCTTTTTCCGGAAGGGAAGTCTTCCCGGAGAATACGTTCATTACCCACTGGCTGATGATATCAAAATAGGGAAACGCAGCCCCGAAACCGGCGGTATCCACCGGGGGATTAATGACGGCCAGAGAAGGGTCCTCTGTCCAGAAAAAGTGCTCATAGAGCTGTGTTCTGTCAAATCCCTGAATGAACGAGTAATCAGGCATTTCATAGCCTGTACAGGTTATTATTACATCATATTTTTCCTGAGATGCGTCGACGAACTTAATAGCGCCTTCTCCGGTGAAACGCTCTGCCTGGGGTTTAACTTTTATCAGACCGGCGGCCACATTCGGTATGATTTTTTCGTTAACATGCACCGCGTTATTGTTCGCCATGTCGGGCAACAGACCGGATGCTCGGTAGGCCTGCATGTAGTCAGGCATCATGGTGTCGAGATAACCGATAAAATCTTCATAATTCATTTGGCTCAGCAGACACCTGCCCAGATAGGAGTGCATCATGTCATTCGGGCCAGTCGGGAATTGTCTCGGCAGATAAAGTCCCATCTTTTTGACGGACAGACTTACGCTTCTGGCAAAGGGAACAAGGTCTGAGGCAATATCCGCACCGCTGACACCGCCGCCAATGATGAGGATATTTTTTCCTTTAAATGCCTCTGGCTCCTGATAATCTCTCGACGTGATCAACGTTCCGGAGAAGTTTTCCTCACCTGGCAGGGGGGGCCGGCGGGGTTGCCAGAGTTCACCTGTTGCAATGATGACCCGGTCAAAAATGTCTTCCGTGTCTTTTCCTTCAGAAGCGCAGCGGATCACCCAGTGTCCGGCGTCTTTTCTGAGTGAAACAACTTCAGTATTCAGTCGGATCGACTCACGGAGGGCATCCTCTCCGGCCACGGCCGAAAGATATCTGAATACCTGTTCCACTCCTGGAAATTCATCGATATCGCCAGGGGGAAAGCCAGTATAATGAAATGTATAACGAGAGTTCTGCATACAGGCATTACGGTAAGCGCCACCACTCCAGGGGGTCCAGATCCCCCCAATTCGGGTATTCTTCTCAAACAGAACCACGGAGTGACCTGCTTTAATCGCATTACGGGCAGAAATGATGCCGGCAGGACCCGCGCCGATGATTGCAATATTCATACGTGTTTTTTCCTGCGGTTGATAAGTGTTATTACAAGCACTGGTGCAGCCAGAAACAGTGTGACAATATTGGCGATCAGTACGGCAAAATCAGATCGCATAATGCCATACGCTATCCATGAGATTACACCTGTCAGGAACATGATATACATAACAACGGAGATACCTTCGGTATTGCGTGTCCTGATAGTTTTTATGCTCTGGGGAGCGAACGCAAACGTTGTGAAAAATGCAGCAAACAGCCCGGTTAAAAGAATGGTATCCATATCAGAATGCCTCAATTATTTCCTGTATATGAAGGCCGGATGACAGGTCCGCCAGCTTAGGAGACGAGTGACCATATTTAATAAGAGCACACCAGTCGTCATGAAGATGAATAAACGAATCAGACCAGAATGGAAGCTCCCGTGGTGGATCAGGCAAGCGTTTCAGAGCGTCAAAGCCAATTGTTTCCGTATTCGTATCATTAAATAGAATCAGGAGCAGGCGATTTTCATGGTGGGTTGAATATCTGATTTCACCATTTTCAAATACAAGCTGTATATGCAGTCCCAAATTCTGATCTGTTTCCGATTTACTGGCATGAACTCTGAAATAAGCTCCCTTTTCTGAACTGCCCATTACATAGCCGTTATCATCCACTTCAACCTGACCATCTGATTTTGTACCCACCCGTGTCCCCTTTACCGTTTTGATCCCATGAACCACTACCGGGCTTTCCCCTATAAAACAAAATAAATCAAGCAGATGACAGGATAGATCGCCCAGAGCACCGCTGCTTTTGCTCTGTTGTGCGGAGTCTCGCCAGGTCAGGTGATGGCGGGTCAGTGCAGAATTTTTATTAAATTCTGCTGAGAAGAAATGCAGTTCACCTAATTTCCTCTCATTTCTCAGACGCATTATCATGTCGATGACGGGGTTATATCGGTAGTTAAAAGACACGATACTGCCTTTTGGAGCAATCTCCTGTAGATATCGTGCAGAGTTGAGATCTGTTGAGAGGGGTTTTTCACACACAAACGGGAGCTGTTTGTAGCGAAGCACTTCTTCTGCCACGCTAACGTGGAGATGGTTTGGTGTGCAGATAATGAACCCTTGACTGACTCCGGCAAGCTGCTCCAGATCCTGGCAGTTTGTTACCGGCAGGGAGCTTATTTCGCTGAGCTGTCGGACGTTGTCCGGACTCACATCGTACAGGGCCAGACCAGTTACTAGCGGATTGAGACAAAGTGCGTTGACATGGGCACGGCCAATCCCCCCACAGCCGACAATTCCGATAATCATCACTGTAGCTCCTTAAGAACGCTCAGTATCCCGTGGCAGTAAGCACTGTCCAGTCTGTTTCCGTACTGGCTGACTGCAAACGGGTCGGCATTACCCACCAGATAGCCACTTCCGGCCTGTGCAAACATGGCAAAATCATTCGCACTGTCACCAAAGGCAATAATGGCTTCTTTCGGCAGTCCGGTTTCTTCCATCAGAAAAGACACAGCCTGATCCTTGCCACAACAGAGGGGGATAAATTCAACGTCATAACAGCTAGGGGGATCGCCAGCCGCCGGGTTACAGCGGGTAAACACAACACGAATTCGTCGTTCGTCAGCCAGTTCCTGAATGGTGGCAAAATCGCTGGCAATAGATGGGCTCTCAGGGTAGTAATAGCTCACTTTAAAGGGGCCCTGATAATCCTCTGGTTGTTTCAGAAGGGGGATCTCTTTTTCCATCAGAATCTTAACCAGACAGTTGACATTCTGACGGCTGTAGCCTGAACGGCTTATTCTTTCTGCCCAGGTTTCAGAGGGGATGAGACGGCCATTTTTCACCCAGTAAAATTCGGTGCCGAGACTGCAACATATAAAGTGAGGGCTTCGCGAGATATATCCCCTGGATTTTCGCCAGGCTGAATCCAGATTTGTTCCCGTGATCCAGCCAGCGAGAATCCCCTTTTTTTCAGCATGGGATGTAATATAGGACTCCAGCTGAACGACCCCCCCCAGTTTTTTTTTATCACTGTCCGAAGGAATATAAGTTTCATCAAGATCGCTGCACACCACAGTGCGGATTACTGTCGGGAACGGGAATTCGACGGGCCAGTTTTTATTTAAAATAGTCATGCAGTACCTCGATAACGATGTTTTGCTCCTGGAGCGACATATGGTTATGCAGTGGCAGATGAAGTAATGCAGAATGTATTTTTTCAGAATCACGGAACTGCTCTCGACGGGAATATCCGGTTGCCAATGGATGCTCTCCGCAATGTGAAAGGACGGGATAGTAAATATCTAACTCCACTCCTTTTTCACGAGCAAAGGCGAACAGAGAATCACGTTCGCCTTTGCAGAGCAGTACCGGGAAAAGGTGCCATGTATTCTGATGGGTCTCTGTCGGAAGTATTATGTTATGTGACAGGTCAGACAGTAAAAGATGGTAACGGGCTGCAAGAAGGCAGCGTTTTTTTGCATTATTTTCAAAATGTTGAAGTTTGACACTAAGCGTGGCAGCCTGAAGATTATCCATACGACTGTTTAATCCCCAGTTCTGGGCTTTAATATTCTTTTTACCTTCAGCAAATCCGTGATATGAATATTGCCTTGCCTGGCGTGCCAGTTCAGGAGAAAGGGTCAGAACTGCACCGGATTTACCAAGAGAACCAATATTCTTAAATGGATTAAAACTCAACGCCAGCAGATCACAGTGGCTGATGAGTGACCTGATACCAAAGCACTGTGCTGCATCCACGATAACAGGAATGTCGGCTTTGCGGGCAATCCGGTGAATGGCATCAATGTACATGCAGGAGCCATAAAGGCAGACCGGTAACACGGCTTTTGTCTTTGAAGTTCTGAGGCGATCCACTTCATCCGGAAGCATATTGAAAGAACTGTCAATATTAGCGAAGACCGGAACGGCTCCCACGGCCATCACGGCATTCTCCGTAGCTGCAAAGGAGTTCAGTGGAACGATGACTTCATCTCCGGGTTCCACTCCAACAGATTTAAGAGCTATTTTTAACGCATCGGTGCCGCTACTGGTGGCAATACAGGTATGAGCACCATAAAATAATCTTAATGTCTCTTCTACTTTTCCAATATAGGGGCCACTGGTAAAACATCCGCTTTTAATTACAACTGAAATGATGTCCTGCACTTCTGAGCGTTCAGAACGGGAATTCAGTCTTGGAAGTGGCAGAAATTCGACTGACTCCGAGTCATCATATTCACTCTCGTTGTTGATACGGTGATATATATCTTCAAATTTTTCCTGTAGTTCATCTTCTGTTGATGCACTGAAGATCATTTCATTCAAAATACTGACATCTTTCATAAAGACCTCCATTTTATGTCGGAGAAAAATAAAGCACAGATAAACCGTATTTTCACATTTTAGTTACAAATTGGTGATATTTGTCACAGACAACTTACAGGTCCGGTAATATCGGTCTGTTAGTGACATTTACTGAAAACGATGGAAAGGTATTGATAACGTGGTTGCCATAACCAATGCTTCAGAGAAGCCGATATGGTTAATGTCATTACAATTGTCGCCACAGTTGCCTGTGTATCCGAATATTTGAAATGGATCTTCCTCGGGTAGTATCTTCATGGTCTGGCTTTCAGCAGGTCTGTGACTCTGCTATTTATTGATGAATATAACCTTTTCAATTCCAGTTATTGTTCTGATTGCAATAATCCCCTAATCACAACAATTCACCGTTTTTAGTGCTTATCCTGCAAAAATCTGTTTTTTCCCTTCCTGAGATCCGAAAACTCATTGTTCAGGATCTTCCTCTCCCCCCACACAACGCCACCTCCCGTCAGCACAACATGTGGTGCCGGATTCAGCTGCTGATGACACTATAACAACCAGGGCGGGGGTTTTGTTGTCACCGTCTGGACGCGTGGCGGTAACCAGCTCCGTTATCCGGGAAAGTACCGGGTTGTGGAAAACCTGCCCGACGTTTCCCCGTGGAGTGAACACTGATATGCAGCACCTGCCGGCACCGATCCACCATGCCTGGGATGCCGCTCAGCTTCCTGTTGCCATCGATTATCCGGCAGCGCTGGCACTCCGCCAGATGTCGATGGTTCATGATGAACTGCCAAAATACCTGCTGGCCCCTGAAGTGAGCGCCCTGCTCCATTACGTCCCGGATCTGCGCCGCAAGATGCTGCTGGCCACACTGTGGAACACCGGTGCGCGCATTAATGAAGCACTGGCGCTGACGCGGGGGGATTTTTCGCTTGCGCCTCCGTATCCGTTTGTGCAGCAGGCCACTCTGAAGCAGCGGACAGAAAAAGCCGCCAGGATGGCAGGAAGAATGCCCGCCGGTCAGCAGACTCACCGGCTGGTTCCGCTCTCCGACGCCTGGTACGTCAGCCAGCTGCAGACGATGGTGGCCACACTGAAAATCCCCATGGAACGGCGTAATAAACGAACAGGCAGGACAGAGAAAGCGCGGATCTGGGAAGTGACGGACAGAACGGTCAGGACCTGGATTGGGGAGGCGGTTGCCGCCGCTGCCGCTGATGGTGTGACGTTCTCTGTCCCGGTCACGCCACATACGTTCCGCCATTCCTATGCGATGCACATGCTGTATGCCGGTATACCGCTGAAGGTCCTGCAGAGC
>Ga0129310_1002276_pt1 | contig 14606 bp, 10 predicted proteins | sample Go1ome_2_FD_94433 | JGI IMG/M metagenome (GOLD analysis project Ga0129310, IMG submission 94433) | Western lowland gorrila individual fecal microbial communities from Wisconsin, USA - Go1022A metagenome | ecosystem: Host-associated > Mammals > Digestive system > Large intestine > Fecal | place...
CGATGTGAATACCCTGATCGTGGATGCCAAGTCCGGAACCTCCGGTGCAGGCAGAGGAGCCAAGGTGCCCAACCTGTTCTGCGAAGTAAATGAGAATATGAAGGCTTACGGTGTGGCAAGTCACAGACATACTCCTGAGATAGAGGAGCAGTTAGGCTATGCAGGCAACTGTCAGGTGACCATTAATTTTACCCCACATCTCGTACCTATGAACCGTGGTATTCTGGCAACCGAATATGCCACACTGAACAGAAAACCGGACGGTACACTTCCTACTTATGAAGAGGTAAAGGCTGTCTATGATAAATATTATGCAGATGAGAAGTTTGTCCGAGTGCTGGATAAGGGCAGCTGCCCTGAGACTAAGTGGGTGGAAGGCAGTAATTACGTGGACATCAATTTCGTCATTGATGAGCGTACCGGACGCATTATTATGATGGGTGCGCTGGATAACCTGGTAAAGGGTGCCGCAGGACAGGCGGTACAGAATATGAACCTGCTGTTCGGACTTCCCGAGAGTGAGGGCCTGGAGCTGGTTCCCTGCTTCCCTTAAAGCAGTGACAGGAAAAGAATCAGAAAGGATTAGATACATACATGAGCAAACAGTTTACGATCAAACCAATGACCATAGAAGATTATGACGGTCTGCATGCCCTCTGGATGACTATTCACGGCTTCGGCATCCGGAGTATCGATGATTCCAGAGAAGGTGTGGAGCGTTTTATCCACCGGAATCCCGGCACCAGTGTGGTAGCCGTCGGGGAGGACGGAAGCGTAGTGGGCGGCATCCTCTGCGGTCATGATGGGCGACGGGGCTGCCTGTATCATGTATGTGTGAGAGAAGATTACAGAAGACTTGGTATAGGCAAAGCCATGGTGGTCCACTGCATGAATGCCCTGAAGGCGGAGCATATCAACAAGGTCAGCCTGATCGCATTTACCCAGAACGATATCGGTAATGCTTTCTGGAAATGCATCGGCTGGACGAAGCGGGAAGATCTGAACTATTATGACTTTACTTTGAATGAAGAGAACATTACAGCATTTAATAAATAGAAACGGAAGCGAAAGGAGATTTTTCAAATGAAACAGATCCAGGGCGGCGTGACCGCAGCAAAAGGCTTTGAGGCAGCAGGTGTGGAAGCTGCCATTAAATATAAAAATCGTAAGGATATGGCACTGATCGTAAGTAAGGCACCCTGTACCGTGGCCGGTACCTTTACCTCCAATGTGGTAAAAGCGGCACCTGTACTGTGGGATAAGCAGATTGTGGAGCATTCCGCATTTGCACAGGCAGTGGTAGTCAATTCCGGAATTGCCAATGCCTGCACCGGCAGACAGGGACTGGACTGTTGTGAGACGGAGGCAAAATGTGCCGGAGAACTGCTGGGCGTGCCTACCGATGCCGTACTGGTGGCATCCACAGGTGTCATCGGCATGCAGATCCCCGTAGACAAGATCACTGCCGGTATTGAGAAACTGGTGGCAGCCAAGGCAGATACCCTGGAAGCAGGCGCTGATGCAGCCCATGCCATCATGACGACCGACACTGTTCCCAAGGAGATCGCCATCGAGACCGAGATTGGTGGTAAGACCGTGACGCTGGGCGGTATGTGTAAGGGTTCCGGCATGATCCATCCGAATATGTGTACCATGCTTGGTTTTGTGACTACTGATGTGAAGATTTCCAAAGAGATGCTACAGAAGTGTGTCAGCGCAGATGTAGTGGATTCCTTCAACATGATCTCCGTGGACGGCGATACTTCCACCAACGATACCCTGCTGGTATTGGCTAACGGTATGGCAGGTAACGAGGAGATCACTACAGAGGGCGAAGATTACGATAACTTCTGCAAGGCATTGCATGAGATCACTACTTTCCTGGCCAAGAAAATGGCAGGAGACGGCGAGGGTGCAACAGCACTGTTTGAGACCAAAGTAATCAATGCCGCCAGCAAGGAAGATGCCAGAACTCTGGCAAAATCCGTGATCTGTTCTTCACTGACCAAGGCAGCCATCTTCGGTCATGATGCCAACTGGGGACGTATCCTTTGTGCACTGGGCTATTCCGGAGCCAAATTCGATCCCGAAAATGTGGATCTGTATTTCCAGAGCAAGAGCGGTAAAATTCATATCTTTGGAAACGGTGTGGCATGTGATTACAGCGAGGAAGAGGCGACGAAGATCCTCTCCGATCCGGAAGTCACCGCACTGGTGGATATGCACATGGGTGATGCGGAAGCGACTGCATGGGGCTGTGATCTAAGCTATGACTATGTGAAGATCAACGCAGACTATCGTTCTTAAGACAGTGTGCGACATACGGAAGAAATAAGTGACGGGCGGATCAGATATCTGCGGAAATGAGGATAAAAATGGAAAAGGATATGGAACAGGTAATGAGAAAAGCGGAGGTGCTGATTGAGGCGCTTCCTTACATACAGAAATTCAACCGTAAGATCATCGTGGTAAAATACGGCGGCAGTGCCATGAGCAATGAAGAATTGCAGAAAAATGTCATCAAGGATGTGACGCTGTTAAAGCTGGTAGGCTTTAAGCCCATTATCGTGCACGGCGGTGGCAAGGAGATCAGTCGCTGGGTTGGCAAGGTCGGCAAAGAAGCAAAGTTCGTCAACGGTCTGCGTGTCACCGATGAGGAGACCATGGAGATTGCGGAAATGGTGCTGAACAAGGTGAATAAGAGCCTTGTGACCATGGTGGAAGAGCTGGGCGTCAAGGCAGTGGGCGTCAGCGGCAAAGACGGCGGTCTGCTCCAGGTAGAGAAAAAATACTCCGACGGTCAGGACATCGGCTATGTAGGCGAGATCACCGGCGTGAATCCGGATATTCTCTTCGACATGCTGGAGAAGGATTACCTGCCCATCATCGCTCCCATTGGACTGGACAAGGATTATCACACCTATAATATCAATGCGGATGATGCTGCCTGCGCCATCGCAAAAGCCGTACATGCGGAGAAGCTGGCATTCCTGACGGATATCGAGGGACTGTACAAAGACATTAACGACAAGTCCACCTTTATTTCCAGACTGACAGCCTCCGAAGCAGAAAGCCTGATCCACGATGGTTACATCGGCGGTGGCATGCTGCCGAAGCTGAACAACTGTACTTCTGCAATCCGCAACGGTGTAAACCGTGTACATATTCTGGACGGACGTCTGGCACATTGCCTGCTGCTGGAGATCTTCACCAATCAGGGTATCGGAACTGCAATCGTATCCGATGAGGAGTGAAAAAAGTGTGCAGAATAAGCCTGGCAGCTTATTCCGCACAAGCCATATTTAGATGGCTTTGGCTATATTGTGCCGCAGGCGTCACAAAGTAGCCATTATCGCAAAACCAAATTAAAAATTTGGTTTGCGTTTCCTTGACAAAAAGAACGTCTGCGGAATGGAGAGGAAAAATGAGCGACACCATGAAAGAATATATCGCAGAGGCAGAAGCAGACCTGCTGCATACTTATAACCGGTATCAGATCGTTCTGGACAAGGGCGAAGGGGTACATCTGTATGATACTGACGGTAAAAAATATCTGGATTTCGTAGCGGGAATCGCAGTATTTGCTTTGGGCTATCAGAACAAGGCATACAACGATGCGTTGAAGGCACAGATCGATAAATTGATCCATACCTCCAATTATTATTACAATGTACCCGCCATTGAGGCGGCACGCAAGATCAAAAAAGTATCCGGCATGGATCGAGTCTTTTTCACCAATTCCGGTGCGGAAGCGGTGGAAGGTGCCATTAAGGCAGCCAGAAAATATGCCTATCTGAAGGACGGCTGTACCGACCATGAGATCATTGCCATGAATCACTCTTTCCATGGCAGAACCATGGGAGCGTTGTCAGTGACAGGCAATCCCAAGTATCGTGAGGCGTTCCAGCCCATGATCGGACATATCAGATTTGCAGAACTGAATGATTTCCGGAGTGTATTGGATCAGGTGACGGATAAGACTTGTGCTATTATCATGGAGACTGTGCAGGGCGAGGGCGGACTGCGTCCAGCTGCCGAAGAGTTCTTAAAACAGGTTCGTGATCTGTGCGATGAGAGGGATATCCTGCTGATCTTAGACGAGATCCAGTGCGGCATGGGACGTACCGGTTACATGTATGCATGGCAGCGTTTCGGCGTGAAGCCGGATATCATGACCTCTGCCAAAGCGCTGGGCTGTGGTGTACCGGTAGGTGCATTTATGATGACAGAGAAAGTGGCACAGCATTCCCTGACAGCGGGAGATCACGGAACCACCTATGGCGGAAACCCGTTAGCCTGCGCAGCGGTGGAAAAAGTGCTTGATTTATTTGAAGAGGACCATATAATAGAACATGTGAGAGAGGTGGCTCCCTATCTGGAACAGCGTCTGAACGAACTGGCAGACAAGTATGACTGCATCAAAGAACGCCGTGGTGTGGGACTGATGCAGGGACTGGTATTTGACCATCCGGTAGGAGAGATCATCAACAGGGCATTGGAGAAGGGATTGATTCTGATCAATGCCGGTGCGGATATTATCCGTTTTGTACCGCCTCTCGTGATTACCAGAGAAAATGTGGACGAAATGATAGCTATTTTGGACACCTGTATCGAATAAGAGGTTTAGATTAAGTTATGTTTTTGAAAAAAAGAATTATCGCTACAGCAGCTGTGATCGCCATGGCTGCTGCAGCTGTTTACGGAAGTACGCAGGAAATGAGCCAGACTCAGGAGAGCAGCGGTCTTCAGCTGTTTCGGAATAAGGAGACGATTTATTGCTGGTATTCGGATGAAGCTTTATCCGGTTATATCAATGCAGCGGCAGTATCCTTTGGAGAACAGAACAGTGGAGTCCGTGTGATTCCTGTACTTACTTCTGACAGTGAATATCTGGAGGCGATCAATCAGGAGACACTGCATTCCGATCAGATGCCGGATGTCTATCTGTTGAGCAGTGACTCTCTGGAAAAGGCTTATCTGGCGGGACTTGCGGCCAAGGTACCGGATACTGTTGGAATCTGCAATACAGACCATTTTTCCCAGGCAGCTCTGTCTGCGGTAACCTATGATCAGAAGCTGATCGGTTACCCGGTTTATTTTGACACCAGTGCACTGGTATATAATGAAGACTATCTTCGCACCTGGGCTGCCCAGCAGGCGGAGAAGGAACTGGCGGGAAATAGTGAGAATGATGAACCTATAGGGGAAGGAGAAGAAATCATCGAGGAAGATTCTCTCCCGGAAGATCAGACTACGGAGCAGGTCACGGTGGACGAGGCAGCAGTGAATGCGTTGGCGGAGCAGTATTTTGCGGAGGCACTTCCCTCTACAGTGGATGATCTGCTGAATATTGCGGATACCTTTGATGCACCGGAGGGTGTGGAAGGCGTCATGAAATGGGATGTGAACAACATTTTCTACAACTACTGGATCGTGGGTAACTACATGATCGTAGGCGGCGATCCCGGAGATGACAGAAACGATATTAACATCAATAACCCGGAGACCATCCAGTGTCTGGAAGTATACAAGGCGCTGAATCAGTTCTTCTTCATCGAGTCCGACACAGTGACTTATGATTCCGTGATTCAGGACTTTATCGATGGCAAGACCATGTTCACTATCGGAACTACGGATGTGGTCAAACGGCTGGAAGAGGTCAGAGCAGATGGCAGCCTTGCATTTAATTACGGAATTGCCCGTATGCCGGATGTCAGCGCAGAGCTACAGAGCAGATCTTTATCTGTTACGGGAGCAGCAGTTATCAACGGCTATTCGGAACACAAGGAACTGGCGGACTGCTTTGCCGCTTATCTGGCAGAGGGCTATGCGGACGGACTGTATGAACGCTCCGGCAAAATGCCGGCAAGTCTTCAGGCGGCAGAGAATGCGGACAACGGCGCCCTTACGATTTTTGCCGATGAGTATGCAGACAGTGTATCCTTGCCCAAGATGCTGGAGACGGGGAACTTCTGGATGCAGCTGGAAATACTGTTTTCCAAGGTATGGAAGGGTGAGGATGTTACCATGCTGGTCCAGCAGCTGTCAGACACGATATCGCAGCAGCTGGGAAATGTAGAGAATTGATCAGTTGTTATGAATGAAGGAACCGATCACAGGATAGACTACTACTAAAAAGAAAAGGTGGTAGAATTCTATGATCGGTTTTTTGATTGCTTTGCTATCCGGAGCGTTGATGAGTATTCAGGGCGTGTTCAATACCCAGGTGACGAAATCTGCCGGAATCTGGACGGCCAGTGCTTTTGTACAGTTTACAGCACTGTTAGTATGTCTGGGTGCATGGCTGTGCACGGAACGGACCTCTTTTTTGCAAGTATGGCAGGTAGAGCCGAAATATATGCTATTGGGAGGTGCCATCGGAGCTTTTATTACGTATACCGTAATCCGCAGTATGGATGCCCTGGGACCGGCCAAAGCGGTAATGCTCATCGTGACCGCACAGCTTGCCGTGGCATATATCATTGAGCTGTTTGGATGGTTTGGCGTGGAGAAACAGCCATGGGAATGGCGGAAAGCCATCGGCATGGCTGTTGCTATTGCGGGAATCGTAATTTTCAAGTGGTAACCATGCAGGAAAGCCTCGTAGAGGCGATTTGGTGAAGAGTGTTCTGAATAGTTATTGCAAATACGAAAACGGCTTGTAAAATCCGCTTGATTCCAGTACAATGAAAATTAACAGCATAGAGAGGCAATCCCCGAAACATAAATAATCGTATGGAAAGGGGACTATGATGTTTTTACGACGTTTATTTAAAATAAGATACGCAAAATTGTTTTTGCAAGGTATTTGTCTTGTGATACTTTTGACAGGCTGTGGGGGAAAAGATGAGGCACTGGTACTGATTTCATCCGAAGAATCGGAAGAACTTACGGTGTTGGAAGCAGCGGAACAGGCCGCAGAGATTTCACATGCCGATGTGACATTGGCGGAAACGAAGAGCACAGAAGTCGAACCACGCACAGTGTATGTTTATGTCTGCGGTGCGGTACAGAACCCCGGTGTGGTGGAAGTGCCGGAAGGCAGCCGGGCGGAAAAGGCGCTGGAACTGGCAGGCGGCATGACATCGGAGGCGGACGCCTTTTATGTGAATCTGGCGGAGACGGTACAGGATGGACAGAAGCTGTATTTTCCAACGGCGGTGGAGGCAGAGACCCTGGAGACTGTGAAGAAGGCAAAGGAAGAGGGAATGGTGAACATCAATACGGCTTCCGTGGAGGAACTGTGTACCCTGCCGGGGATCGGTGCGTCCAAAGCAGCGGATATCGTGCGCTACCGGGAGAAAAACGGTGCCTTCCGGAATAAGGAGGATATTATGCAGGTATCCGGGATCAAACAGAATGCGTATGACAGATTGTGTGACAGAATTACGGTTTCCTGAGGGCATATGCCGGAAACAGGAACGGAAAAGTAAGGGATAGAGAGGTTAAGGAAGATGGCAGGCAGGAAAGTGTTGGTAGTGGATGATGAGAAGCTGATCGTAAAGGGAATTCGTTTCAGTCTGGAGCAGGACAATATGGAAGTGGATTGCGCCTACGATGGTGAGGAAGCCTTACAGATGATGCATAACAAGGAATATGATATCGTGCTGCTGGATGTCATGCTGCCGAAACTGACCGGCTTTGAAGTCTGCCAGCAGATCCGTGAATTTTCTAATGTACCGGTGATCATGCTGACTGCCAAAGGGGATGATATGGACAAAATCCTGGGACTGGAATATGGTGCGGATGATTACATAACGAAACCTTTTAATATTCTGGAAGTCAAAGCCAGGATCAAGGCGATCTTCCGTCGGATGGAGCCCAAAAAGGGAAGCCAGGAAAACACCGGTATTTTGGAAAGCGGCGATATGAAACTGGATCGTGATGGCAGAAGAGCTTATATCCAGAACAAAGAGATCGGGCTGACGGCCAAAGAGTTCGAAGTGCTGGAACTTCTGATGTTAAATCCTGACAAGGTGTACAGTAGAGAAAGTCTGCTGAAACTGGTATGGGGCACAGATTATCCGGGTGATGTGCGCACGGTGGATGTACATATCCGGAGACTGCGCGAGAAGATCGAGTCCAATCCCAGTGAGCCCAGATACGTCCATACCAAATGGGGTGTCGGGTACTACTTTAATGATAAACTCAGCCATGGACAGAATGCGTGACTGCTAGCAGGCAAAGCATTCTGTCCATGAGCTGAGTGAACGAACATGAGCAAGGAGGACGAAAGTCCGGAATGCGAATGGTCGTTTCGATTTCGAGAGTGCGTCAGCACGGAGAAATCGCATATCATGTCATGGAGATGGGAAGAGCGTGACTGCTGGCAGGCAAAGCATTCTGTCCATGAGCTGAGTGAACGAACATGAGCAAGGAGGGCGAAAGTCCGGAATGCGAATGGGCGTTGCAATTTCGAGAGTGCGTCAGCACGGAGAAATCGCATATCATGTCATGGAGATGGGAAGAGCGTGACTGCTAGCAGGCAAAGCATTCTGTCCATGAGCTGAGTGAACGAACATGAGGTTTTTATATTGTGAAAAAATGGAATAAAGAACGTTTTGCAACTATATGGGAAAAACTGGAGAGCATGATCGCACTACGAAGTCTGCGGGCGAGGATTTTCCTGCTGACACTGGTGATCGGACTGGTGCCTTGTATTGCCATGCGGCATGGTATTGTAAGTAATTATGAAGATCTTGCGGTAGAACAGCGGATCACGGTGGTGCAGAACCAGCTGATGATCCTGGCCAATCACCTGGTCAGCAACAATTATCTGAGCAACCATGGTGTCAGAGAAGATACAGGCAATTCCAGAGAAGTGATCAATGCGGAACTGGAAATGCTGTCCAACCTGTATGAAGGCCGTGTTATGATCATCAACAAGAACTTCAAAGTGGAGAAGGACACTTACGGTATCAGCGAAGGCAAGACCATTATTTCCGAAGAAGTGATCAAGTGCTTTCAGGGAGAAAACATTTCCCATTACGATCCTGAGCATGGCTACATAGAGATGACGACCCCCATCATGGATACAACGGCTAACACTACAGATGAAAACGGGAAAAAAACTCCCGATGCCATCCGGGGGGTTATGTTGACCAGTATTTCCAATGACAGTATTGTAAATGCAAGGGAAGTATTGAACCGGAAAGCATATATCCTGGAAGTGATCATGATCGTGGCAATCCTTGCACTGGCAATTGTACTGTCAAAGGTACTGACCATGCCTTTTAACAGAGTTACTCAGGCCATTAATGCAGTGAGGGAAGGTTTCAGTGACGAGACCATTTCTGTGCCGGATTACGTGGAGACTGTACATATCGTAGATGCGTTCAACCAGCTATTGAAGCGAATGAAGGCGCTGGATGATTCCAGGCAGGAATTTGTAGCAAATGTGTCTCATGAATTAAAGACACCCATGACATCCATCAAGGTACTGGCGGATTCTCTGCTGGCACAGGAGGATGCACCGGCGGAGCTTTATCGTGAGTTCATGGAGGATATTGCGTCCGAGATCGATAGAGAGAATCAGATCATTACCGATCTGCTGGCGCTGGTGAAGATGGATAAAAAGGTACAGGATCTGAACATCGTGTCATTGAACATCAATGATCTGACAGAGCTGATCTTAAAGAGACTCCGCCCCATTGCCCGTAAAAAAGATGTGGAAGTCGTATTTGAAAGTGTACGTCCCGTGGCAGCGGAGGTGGATGAGGTCAAGATGACGCTGATTATGACCAATCTGGTGGAAAATGCCATCAAATATAATAAGGATCATGGCTGGGTGAAGGTGGTGCTGGATGCAGATCATCAGTATTTTACCTTCGAAGTCAGTGACTCCGGAATCGGTATTCCCGAGGAAGCACTGGCACATATCTGTGAGAGATTCTACCGTGTGGACAAGTCTCACTCCAGAGAGATCGGCGGAACGGGACTGGGACTGGCGATTACGAAAAGTGCCGTGCTGATGCACAAAGGTTCTCTGACGGTGACCAGTACCGAGGGGCAGGGCTCCTGTTTCCTGGTGAAGATCCCGCTGACGTATATTGCATCTTAGTCGGACCTGTTGTAAGAAAGATTGTGTAGTTATGAAGAGAGTTAAAAAATATATTTTGACCGGTATGCTTCTGATATTGCTGGCGGTTTTGAGTGGCTGCGGCACGCAAGAGCCGGAGACCGGTAAAAAAATATCGGTGTATTATGTAAATACCGCAGAGACAAAAGTCGAGGTACATGATCAGTATCTGAACACCAAGACACCGGAGGGACAGCTGGAGGAAATAATGACGTTTCTCTCCACTACCCCGGAAAAGCTGGAATATAAGGCGCCGTTCGACATGGGATTTCATATCCTGGATTATGAAGTGGAAGATGGAAAGCTTGCGATCAATGTGGACAAGGCATATTCCGATCTTTCTGCTACCACGGAGGTGTTGGTGCGGGCTGCTATCGTGAGAACGCTGACACAGCTGCCCAGTGTAAAATATGTGACGATCACCGTAGAAGGTAGTCAGTTATATGACAATGCGGGGGAGCAGGTGGGATGGATGAATGCCGATCAGTTCATCAATAATGACGGTAACGAGATCAATACCTATGAACTGGTAAAGGTAAAGCTGTATTTTGCCAATGCGGACGGGGATAAACTGATCGCTGCCTACAGAGAAAAGCATTATTCCACCAATACACCGTTGGAGCGATTCGTTGTGGAGGAACTAATCGCAGGACCCAGCGGGCAGATTGAGGGACTGTACCCGGTGATCAATCCGGAGACCAAGATCATCAATATTCTGACCAAGGACGGCATCTGCTATGTGAATCTGGATTCGAATTTCCTGACGGTGGTGAACAATGTATCCACGGAAGTGGCAGTCTATTCTATCGTGAATTCCCTGGTGGAACTGGATAATATCAATAAGGTACAGATTCTGGTCAACGGAGAAGTACCGTCTACCTTCAGCAATTCCACCTTTGAGCGGAATCTGGATTATGTAACGACTTTGGAACAGTAAATTATGAATTTATGCGGGACAGGACTGTTTTGTGTCTGATGGCCGGAACCGTCCTGCCTGTGGGCAGGTGGGAGATGCCTGCGGAAGGGAGCTTAATGAGACGACCGCTTTTTACGGCGTGTCTGTGTCTCGTGATAGCGCTTGCCATAGGAAACATACTGACAGGGGCAGACACCGGGGAAAAAGGTGGGCTGCCGCCTGACGGAAGTCCGGTGAGAATCACGGGACGGATAGACACAAGAACTTCTGAAACAATAATTCTGGAATCAATTTCTATTATTCAAAACGATCAACAATATTCCTATTCTGGAAAATTACAATGTGAACTGACAAATGTAGAGAAGAACGCAGCGGAGGGTAATGGGCTGAAAATAGGTCAGAAGGTTATTCTGGAGGGTACTTTTGCATATTTTTCTACCGCATCCAATCCCGGCGAATTTGATGTGCAGGCATATTATGCAGGAAAAGGAATCGGCGGCAGAGTGCGGAAAGCACAGATTGTGGCAACAGGGGAGGACTATCATTTTCTGCGGGAAAAGCTGTATGTTTTGCGTCTGGGATTACATGACAGGCTGGCAAAGGTTTTCCCGGACAAAGAAGCTTCCATCATGCAGACATTATTGCTGGGGGAGAAGGAAGCGCTGGATGCGGACGTGAAAGCACTTTATCAGAAGAATGGAATTGCCCATATTTTAAGCATTTCAGGGTTACATATTACTTTGCTGGGAATGGGGTTGTACCGACTGCTCAGGAGACTGGGAGCCCCCGTCAAAGTGGCAGCAATGGGAGGTGCAGCCGCATTAGTGATGTATGGAATGATGGTAGGCATGAGTGTATCGGCCAGTCGTGCCATTGGTATGTATGTGCTGCGGATGCTTGGTGTGTTTGTGGGCAGGACATATGACATGTTGACCGGAGTAGGGCTGTTGGCATTGCTGTTAGTCCTGCAGGAGCCGGAGCGGCTTGGAGATGTCAGCTTTTTAATGTCTTTTGGGGCGGTACTGGGAATCTGTATGTTGACACCGGTGTTTGCCGGGAATGATAGGGAAAATGATGTCGGTGTGGAAACGGCCAGTGGCGTGGTGGCAGGCTTTGGAGAGAAAAAGAGGGCTGACGGGAAGTGCGGGCTTGGTGAGGCATTAGGCTTTGCAGAGAAAAAGAGGACTGACGGGAAGAGTGGATTTGGTGAGAGATCTGACTTTGACACGGAACAGAGGAGACTGGGAAACGGGGGGAACGGTTTTAGAGTACCGGCATGGCTTCTGACCGTGGCAGGCATTCTGGGAGATTCTGCTTACGAAAGAAATAAATACCGGGAGGGCTGGCGGAAGGTGGTGTATGAAAGGCTTTGGCGCATGGTGTCAGCACTTAAAAGCGGTTTTGCCGCCAGTGCCGGAGTTATTCTTTTTACGCTGCCCATACAGCTCTGGTTTTTTTATGAGATCCCTGTCTACTCGGTATTATTGAATCTGCTGGTGCTTCCTTTTATGAGTGTGGTGATGGCAGGGGGAATCCTGTCACTGATCCCGGGACTGGGAATTGTAGGGACGGTGGATTGTCTGATTCTGTGGTGGTATGAGTGGATCTGTGAACGGTTTGGGGAACTGCCGGGAGCGATATGCTGTGTGGGCCGACCGGCGGTGTGGCAGATCGTCATTTATTATATTGGGATCTTTTTGCTCGTCTTCGGTAGAAAATATATGGACGAATGGAAGCGGTGCGGAGATCGTGAAGCGGGAATTGACCGTGGAACCGGACAGCCCCATGAAAGAGACCGACGGTGTCGGAAAATGCCTGGCGGGAATAATAGTGCCGGGGATAGGAACAGAGAAAAGGCGGCTTATTCCGAAAAATGCTCCGGAATAAGCCCTACGAGATGGCAGTGTGCTGTGACAAAATTAAGGTGTGTATGGCGGAGAGTGATGTTGCATAGTTTTTTGCACCGGATTGCAGCTGTAATGATTTTGGTATTGTCAGTTGGCGTATTGACAGGAAATTTTGACAGGGGAAACCATGTGACATTTCTGGATGTGGGGCAGGGAGACGGCATCGTGGTGGAGACAGCGCAGGGGGCATATCTTTTCGACTGCGGCAGCACCAGCCGGAAGAAAATCGGAGAATACGTGCTGAAGCCCTATCTTAAGAGCCGGGGAATCAGGTCGATTCGTGGTGCATTTGTATCGCATCCTGATGAAGATCACATGAATGGAGTATTGGAATTGCTGGAAAATGGCAGAGAATGGGGGATTACCGTGGAACAGCTGTTTCTGCCGGCAATTCAGGAAGCAGACAGAGAGGAAGCTTTTGCGGATTTGCTTGTGACAGCGGAAACTGCCGGAGTACCGGTGCGTTATATAAAATGCGGTGATGAGATCAGGGATCGCAGGCTGCGGCTATTGTGCCTGCACCCTGAGGAGAATACAACGCTTTCGGATGCTAATGCCTATTCAGAATGCTTTTATATAGAGATATATGCGAAGACACTGAGGCAGGACATGACAGCAAAGGATATGGAAGTAGGTGGAAAAAGTGGAAGGAATAATTTTAGTGATGGTGTCGGGAAGCTAAGTATTCTCTTGACAGGAGATGTAGAAGGAGAAGGGGAACGTCAGCTGACACAGGAATTGCTGGCATTACAGAAATTACAGGAACCACAGGAATTGCAGAAGCCACAAGAGTCGCAGGAACCACGGGAGTCGCAGGAATCATGGGAATGGCAGGAATCATGGGAGTCGCAGGAATCATGGGAATGGCAGGAACCACGGGAATGGCAGAAGCCACAAGAGTCGCAGGAACCACAGGAATTGCAAGAACCACGGGAATTGCAGGAACCACAGGAACCGCTAGAGTCACAGGAATTAACGGAATTGCAGAGACAGCGAGAACAAGGAGGCTTTAAGGTAGATATCCTGAAGGTGGCCCACCATGGTTCCTGCTATTCCACCAGTCCAGATTTCCTTACTGCCGCCAATCCTACCGCCGCAGTCATCTCCTGTGGCCGCAACAATTCCTACGGACATCCCCACGCTGAGACCCTACAACGCCTCGAAGACGCCAAGGTTCCCTGGTACTGCACCACCGACTACGGAGCCCTGACAATAACCGCTGACCGCCATGGAAAGCGACTGTGTGGGTATCTGAGTAGGAAATAAGCCCCGGGGAAGCCGAGCAACTGGGGCGTAGAAGAAGGAAAAGAAAGAATACGCCCCGGAGAATTCGAGCAGCTGGGGCGTAGAAGAAGGAAAAGCAAGAAAAAGCCCCGGGGAAGCCGAGCAGCCGGGGCGTAGAAGAAGGAAAAGAAAGAATACGCCCCGGAGAAGTCGAGCGGCCGGGGCGTAGAAGAAGGAAAAGAAAGAATAAGCCCCGGGGAAGCCGAGCAGCCGGGGCGTAGAAGAAGGAAAAGAAAGAATACGCCCCGGAGAAGCCGAGCAGCCGGGGCGTAGAAGAAGGAAAAGAAAGAATACGCCCCGGAGAAGTCGAGCAGCCGGGGCGTAGAAGAAGGAAAAGAAAGAATACGCCCCGGGGAAGCCGAGCAGCCGGGGCGTAATAAAAGAAAAAATAGGAATACGCCCTACGGTATCTACAGGAACG
>Ga0129310_1002277_pt1 | contig 14605 bp, 18 predicted proteins | sample Go1ome_2_FD_94433 | JGI IMG/M metagenome (GOLD analysis project Ga0129310, IMG submission 94433) | Western lowland gorrila individual fecal microbial communities from Wisconsin, USA - Go1022A metagenome | ecosystem: Host-associated > Mammals > Digestive system > Large intestine > Fecal | place...
AGCTAAAACCGCTGGTACGGATGATGGCGTGGATGTGGCCACGCTGGATGCTGACCGTGTGGCCCGTTTGACCGCCGTATTCTGGGATATGACGAAGATCACCTCTTGGGTGGAGACGATAAACCATCCCGGAAGTGGAGACGATGATGGTTGGACGGAGTACATTTTGCATATTACCATCACGCCGAAAACAGCGGATGAAATGCGGACAATCTATGTATTTACGAAGTACCAGAATGAAGCCTTGGACGAGCTGTTAGCAGACCGGGCCACGTTGGCTTCGCTGGCCTCCAGCCTGACGATCACCAATGCGGACGCAGAGGAAGTTCTTCAGAACCTCCCGGCAGACCTTTCCCCGGAGCGCCGGGCGGTCGTCCAAAATGCACTGATGCTTTATGGAAAGGTATCGTATTTTTGGGGCGGAAAATCACTGGTGCTTGGCTGGGACAGCCGCTGGGGGCAGCTTCGTCAGGTCACAGCCGCAGGCAGTTCTACCACCGGCACTTATCGGCCTTACGGACTTGACTGCTCAGGTTTCGTCGATTGGGCCTTTTACAACGCCACGGGCGGCAGTTACATCATCGGCCATGGCGGCGGCGCCACCATGCAGCACGCCTATTGTGCCGATATTTCGTGGTCGGACGCCCAACCCGGTGACTTGGTATTTTACCCGGATAATTCCCATGTCGGCATTATCTGCGGCAGAAACGAGAATGGAAATCTGTTGGTGATCCACTGCGCCAGCGGCGCAAATAATGTGGTTATTACTGGCACGAGCGGTTTCGTTTCCGTTGCGCGGCCAGACTACTTTTCAGATAATTGACTTTTTTCGACGAAGAAATACATTGAAAATCAAGGGGGTATCCTATATACTATGAATGTAAAAGGAACAACATTTTTCAGCCGACGGGAGGAGATACTATGCTGAAGCTGGAAATCAAATTTAACGATGCACAGATGCGGGCGGAACATAAGTATGCCCCGGAGGCTATTTATGCCGCGCTGGACAAATCCTTTGCCAAGTACAATTTCCGCAGAGAAACGCTTTCTGATGGGACGATTTGCTACTATGGAAATGGGATGCCCCGTGACTATGGTACGTTTGGCCGGCTCATCACCACCTTGAAGGATAAAGAGTGGTTCATGGCCTACCTCGTCAAGTGGCTTTGGTACAATAGTGATGACGGTGAAAATGAAACAGACTTCACTGTGGAGGATGTTCTCTATCACTATGCCCACCGTGAGAGTGCTGCGTAATGGCCAAAAAAGAAGCCAAGCGTTTTAAGGCTCTCTACTTTGATTTGCGGATCAAAGACTTGGAGGAATATTACTCCAAAACCCGGCCAAAGGGCGCTTATGAATTGATAAAAAAGTTCCTGACGAAACGGAACTTTTCCCATGAACAGTATTCCGGCTACCATTCCCGCTACAAAACAACGGATTTGGAGATATTCGATCTGATCCACGATATGAGTGACACGTTCCCATGGCTTCAGCACTGCGTCAATCATTTTGAAGTGACCAATGTGGGAACCAACCATGACCTGATGGGCTTGTTCGTTGAAGAAGTCGAAGATCCCGTCAGTCTATAACTGCTGTCGAAATTCGTCTCGAATTGAGACACATTATTTCAGGCTCACGCTACCGTACTTGGTGGCGTGAGTCTGATTTTTATTATGGGTAAATTGTCGAAATGCGTCTCAAACGGAGACGCATTTTTGCAAGGAATTATTTCCCCTGTTGATACGCTTGCTGATGGATTTTGTTGCAACTGCTTTTATGGTATGGTACGATGAGTCCAGACAGGCAATATGAACACGGCTTTTATCCGTACTGGAGGGGGAGGTAAACGGCCAATGGCATACGATAAAGAAAAACGATATAGCATAGAAACCATCAGCATTTATTATAAGAACGCCAATGATATGGTGATAATAGGATGCTTCAACGATCCGCATGGACCAAGAAGAGAATGTGGTCAGCCCTATGTAATTAGGGAATCTGTATCTCCCGAAAAACTTGGCTCCATTCTCAGTAATCTCTATGATAAGCGCTTGCAATTCTCGAAAGATGATTTATCCAAGCAGCCACCTCCGTTTACACAGGCTACAGGCATAAAAAGTTGGACTAAATTCGCCAAAGGACGGAAAGTAATCAATATTGAGTGGAATCATAATGGAAACGTACTCCTCGAACGATGGAAGTGGTATCCAGATGGCGGGTTTGGGCCTGATGAATTGAGTAAGCATATAGAAATGGTTGCGGCGGGTAACTTTACAACTGAGATGGGAAATGCTGTTTTTTCTTTAATTGCTCAATCATAGGAAAATCGTAATTTCAGGGGGTATAAAGCGTATGGCTCACTTGAAACCCAAGCGGCTGCTTCTTATCGGCCTGATAATTGTTGCTTTTTGCGTGCTTGTTGCCATGACACCCTTGGGACCCCGAACCGCTATGATTATCAGGTTCCAGGTTGCAGAACTGTCAGCCGATGATTCCAATGATGAATACGATATGGATTTAGGACGCTTTTATGTGCGGAATCGGAAAACGATCCACAGCTTGAAACAGATGCTTTTCCGAACCTCCTGCGAAAGAATCTCCATGCATACGGCTTGTGAGAGTACGTTAGAGAGTCCAAGCTACTATTTGGGGGAACGATGTTTTGGCGCTGATGTGTTCTATGACTATCAGTTTGGCCCGGTCGGGTATCATTTAGTATTCCAGGATTCTGATTACTGTATTTGGCGTGCCTATATTGATTCCGTATACCATTCTGGAGAAATGGGAACTGGTATGGTGGTAAACTGAGCGGAACGTAAAAATGATGGCAAAAACGAGTAGAACGCAATCACCATGGTAACATCCGGGCAGGCAACCTGTTCCCCAAAGAAACGGAGGTTTATGCTATTATGTCAGCATCCCAGTATTTATTGCCCACAGGTTATGCCAACACTCCCGTGGCGGCAGCGGATGGAAGCCTTTGGGTCAATCATTTTTCCGGATTGTTCAGGCTCTATCATGGTGAAACTACCACGATTCTTGCATACAGAGATGATGAACAGGGGCTTACATGGATGCCCTCTGACCCCTTGAATCCATACTATTCACATCATAGTGCCGCTTTACCATCTCCGGTTTCTTTTGGCAGTCAGGTCTATGTTTGCTGCTGGGATTGTCAGCAAAAGACTTCCCATATTCTGTGTTTTTCTTCCTGTGGAACCATGCTGTGGGATCTTTCTGTAAATGGTATTTGCACCAATCTGATCGCTACCACGGTTGGCATCTTTGCACTGTGCGGCAGTTCCCTCAAGCAAATAGGAAACGGCACCATAGAAAACTCCATTACCCTTTTTGCATCCGGCGAGATCATTGGTCATCGGGTCGTGGAGGACAGATGCTTCTTCGTTGTTCATACAGAACAGCAAGTCCGTTTGCTGCAAGTATCTGGAAACCTGAGATTGACAGCCGACTATCTGCTGGATACAGGCACCTATAAATTCCGGTTATCTGTCGAATATCCTTTACTCACAGCCAACCATCAGAATCTCTTTGTGTTTTTCAAAGTCACGCGAGATTCTTTTTCGGGATTGGATGCATATTGTTTTCGCTTTGCCCCAAATGGAGAGATTGTTTTCAAGGGACAAAACCGTTATGGTGTTTCAGATCCCCACAGAATATCGATGCCGGGCGTTGTATTTGCCACAGAAACCGGTTTCATGTATGCAGACGTACTCTGCACCGAACACCTGAGTTGTTCACGATTGATACAAGTGGAAAAAACACGCAACAACACCGTATCCGTTATCAATCTTCCTGAAGAAGTACAATCTTGTGATGGATACCCCCCGTTGGTTATTGGCACGCATTATTTTTTCCCGTGCTATGATATGCGGGATAAATTGTGGATTGGTCTCTTTCACGCCGGAAGTTTTCAAATGAAACGATGTCCCAAATTTCATACCTGGTTTGTGCATGAAAATCGGATATGGATCTGTCGCTGGAAAAAAAGCGGTTACCAGATTCAGCAGATGCCGGATTGGATTAAGGAATAGCAGGCTGGAGATAAAATCTCCAGTCTGTGTCTTTTTATAGCTACCGCACATACCGCACGGAACGGCCATACGCAATACGGAGCCATGGAATCCTTAGAAAAACAGATACTGTCGAAATGAGTCTCAATTTGAGACTCATTTCGTTTATATGCTCCCACTGCGAATTCTGAATTGTTGGAGATTCGGGACGCTTCATGCTATACTGATGGTTACCGGACGCCGCTCAAAAATTTTTTTAATTTTTTTGAAAATCGTGTAAGAAATGGCGCGGCTCGCGCGTCTATATAGCAGAAACCCAAAAACGCTACATAAAAAAGGTGGTGGAGCTGATGCTGGCGATCCTTTTAGCCGCATTGGAAAGCGAGGCAGACAAGCGGAAATTCACGGACATTTACGAGCAGTATCACCCGCAGATGGAGCAGACGGCGCTCCGCATTTTGAAGAACCAGCATGACGCCGAGGACGCCGTGCAGAACGCATTTATGCAGATCATCCGGCATTTTGAAAAAATTGATGAAATTCCCTGCGAGAAATTGCCCTTCTGGATCGTCTGTATTGTGAAGAACGAAGCAGTCACGATCCTGCGGAAAAATCAACGGACGGTGCAGTTGGAAAATTGGGACAGCTTTGCCGCTGACGCGGAAAGCGTGACGGACTATCTGGAACTGGTGCAGCTCTTTTCCAGACTGCCGGAGACCTACCGGGCGGTGCTGGAAATGCGGCTGCTGCTGGGGTACACCGGAAAAGAAATCGCCCGACACCTTGCGCTGTCAGAGTCGGCGGTCAACACCCGGATCTTCCGCGGACGCGCGCTGCTTCGGGAAATCGCGGAAAAGGAGGCGTTTTACGCATGACAGATCAGGAATTGGATACCTTGATGCGGCGAGTTCTGTTGGATTCTTTGAAACTTGACGCGGAAAGCGCGGCCAGCGGCGAACTGGCCTTTGAACCGACGCCCCGGTATCAGCGGCAGATGGCGGCGATGGTGGAGGACCCGCTGAAATGGGAACGCAGGCGGGCACGGCCCCTGTGGAAGAATGTGGCGCAAAAGGCCGCTGTGATCCTGCTGGTGTTCTCGCTGAGTTTGGGGAGCCTGATGGCAGTCAGCCCCACGGTCCGGGCCGCAGTGGTACGCTGGGTCACAGAATGGTATGAGACACATATCGTTTATAGATATTCGGGAGAACAGATTGCCGATGAAATGCCCCAATATGAGGTTACAGATTTGCCAGAAGGATATGCTGAGACCGAACGTGTGGAGTGGCCCTCTTATGTAAGTATTATATATCAGAATGTAAATGATGAAAACGCTTCGTGGATTTACCTGCAATATATCTATATGCAGCAGGGAGCAAGCAGTAATTTTGAAATAGAAAACGCAGATATCATTCCCGTTACTGTAAATGGATTGGAAGGACAGTTGTACCTTACAAAAGATTCGGAACAATCAGATAGCACTATTACGTGGATTGACCCGAATGAAAACATATTGTTTGCCGTTAGTGCAGCTCTTGGTGCTGATGACATTTTGCACATAGCTGAGAGTGTTTCCTTGGTGAAAACAGAAAAATAAAGGAAATCTGCAAAAATGTGTAAGAAAGCCCCTGCCATCTGCGTCTTGAAAGTAGAAAGCCAGAACCCACCCATGAAAAAACAATAAGGAGGAATCATTATGAAGAAGTATCGTTCGTTTACGGCAGGTGTAGTCGCGACACTCATGGCGGTTTCGACTGTGGGCACCGCGCTGGCCGCTTCCAGCCGGGTAGAGTACAACAAGGCTGGAATCTCCCTGTTCGGTGAGAATAAGGTCCTCACCGGAGAATCCTACAAGGCTCCCAACGGGCAGGATGTTCCCTCTGTCATTACATACGTCGATGAGACCGGCGGCAAAACCAACTATCTCTCCATCCGCCAGATCTCCGAGCTGCTGGGCATCGAAGTCCGCTGGGACGGACAGAAGAATCGGGTCAACTTGGGGGCAGACCCTGCGGATTATGTGGTGGTAGGCGGGAAAGAGGACGATGACAGTATTCCCGCCAACGCCACGAAGCCGGTGCTGGGGACTGTCCATGGGCCGTTCACAGAGATCGACCCGGCCAAGGCTGTCGGAAAGTCTCTGACGGGCGTTCTTCAGGACAACACCAAGGTACAGACTACCTGCGGTTATTCGCTGGAAGGTACGTTCTATCCCGAAGATTGCAGCTACATCGTGCTGACTGTCACCAATAACGGCTCCGCCGTACAGACGGTGACTGCCGGACGGGCGCTGACGCTGGGCGGCTTTGAAAAGTTCACTTCTGTTGACATCGGCGCAGGCGAAACGCTGACCAGAGCCTTCACCATCGCGGACGGTGCGGAGGAACTGGAAAGCACGCTGGCCTTCGGCGTCTACGCCAAAGGCGTTTCCGGTCTCAGCGACATTACCGTTTCTCTGAAGCAGTATAAGTAAAGAGTTGGGGAAACCACCGCGCAGAGTGCATGATCTCTGCGCGGTGGGCCTTTCAAACACTTCCCATCCAAAGGAGAACCACATGAAAACAAGGAAGAAAAATATCTGCATCAGCATGATCCTTGTGGTGCTTTTACTCTTATCTGCGTGTGCAAACGGAAATGAGACCCATCCAGAGCCAACACAGTCTGATTCAGAACAGCCAGCAGTAACCCCGTCAGAACCGTCTGCCATTTCTCCGGCGAAGGGAACAGTTAAAACATTTGAATACAATGACTTCGCTCTGGAAGTATCCAATGTTAAAGAAATTAAGCAAGGAAGTTCCTATGACGGAATGGAAACATGAAATTAGTGTGGTTGGTTATTACGATTCAGAGGGGCAACCTTTTCAGAGTGAAGACTTTGCATACTCTCTGAGTTGCTTTTGCAATCTTGAAATTTTGGAAATTGAACACTTACGTATTTTGTAATAACCAAAATCAAATCAATTATGAAAGGGGACTCAAACAATGAAAAGACGGCTTTTGGCAATGACTCTCTTTCTCTGCTTTGCTTTGGTGGGCTGCTCGCCTGATGCAACGACATATCCGCAACCGGGCGATGATTCTGTAAATTCCAATGAAGAGGAACCAGTTTCCTGGGAAACACTTCTCTCTTCCATTCATGGTGAAGATATCAAAAACCCAGGTTGGTCGATATACCGGGAGAATCCCACCAATGATGAACTCGCTCAGTACTTGCGAAATTCCGCTGCCTGCCAGACGGATTCCTCAGAAGAGACCTTTGGTGAATCTATCTGGACATTAGAAATGTATGTAGATACACCGCCTGAAGACGAGTGGGACTATGACCACATACTGAACCTGAGTGCTGGTTTTCAGGAAAACCTAGTCCGCATCTCCGGCGGGGATGCACTCCCCGATGGAATCTTTTATGTAGAGGACGACCAATTGTATTGGATGGTCCGTTCCATTAATGATTACGAAACATCTATCGAAGAATCCGCTCTTTCGACCTATCAGGATACCATTGAAGCATATATTGCCGAAGAACAAGGCAAGTGTGGAAACCCGGCTGTCAAAGTGGAGCTTTTATCCATTGAAGAACGAATGAATCAAAGTGACATCGGCGTGGCTGCTTATTCGATTGGCACCGTTTTGACAGCAGATTCTCCTCAAGAACTCATGCAGTATATGGCAGGTGGCGCATACTTCGATAGTCTCTTGCGCTTGCACCCTGATGGCAATTCAGTGCGGTCCACCATGCTGGTCATCAATGGAACTCCGGTTGGTTTTCTCAACTGGGAAGCTCTGGACGCTATTGAGTCTCAGGATATAAGCAGCAGCGAAGATGTTATGGATATCCTCAGTCAGGGTAAGGACTGGTTCAAAGCTATCTAATAAGGCGTGATTCTGTTTCGAGAATCCTGGCTAAGCTGAGTCCCGAACGAGTGTGCGTGGAATAGCCAGAGAAATATTGTTTTTTAACCGCAAGGTGGCTCCTCTTTGGAGCTGCCTTGCGGTTTTTCTATAATATCGTCCAAAAGTTCAAAATTCGACTGCAATCGAGCAAAATCAGACGATTACCGCCGGGCATTGTAGAGCGATTGTATGACACAAAACGGCATTTATCGTGTATGATTTACTTAACGGAGGACACGGATGTTTACAAGGAATTTTGACCTGATGACCATTCACACAACGCTTCCCCGTCATCTCACTTTTACAGTGAAAACAGAAAATTGGGGTATCCCTAACGGCTGGATTTAGTTCCAGCATAGCAGAGGTCTTGTGCCAAGACCTACCGCTGGCCGAGAGGCCCGCCCCTGCTGCCCTTTCTCTGTTCTTATCCTAATTTCTAACAGGAGGGGTATCAAATGCCTTTAGTTTATTATGTGCCTGAGTATGAACGAGACGCTTCGCAGACCCCGTTGGATGCCGAACGCCTGTTGCGGCTTCTCGGTGTGAGCGGCAAACTGACGGGTTTCCGCTATGCGGTCTACATGGTGGAGCAAGTTCGGGATCAGCCGGAGAATATGATTCTTATTACCAAGCGCCTCTATGCACAAACGGCGGCGCATTTTCAGACCACGCCCAGCTGCGTCGAGCGCAATCTCCGCACGCTCATTCAGAGCTGTTGGAATTATCCTGACCACAGCTTTTTGAACCTGATTGCCGGGGCTGAATTGCGACAGCCGCCGACCAATTCCCAGTTTATCGACATTTTGGCCGCTTACCTGCGAAATTGACCGACAGGGAGAAAGGCGGCGCTGCCGCCTTTCTCTTTTGCCTGCCACCGGAAATGTGGCTCAATTTGAGACAGATTTCGACACTACCGCCATTCGGCACGAATGTATCGGCAACGGTGCATCTGTGCGGACTGGCGACAGTCCGAGAATTGAATAGGTCTATTGGATACATCCGATATGCGCCCGAAAGGAAAGCCGTGCGGGATTGAGCAGGCCATGATCCCAACTTGAGAGAGGAGGTATAGGGGGAGCAGCCTTCCGCGCACAAACAAGCCGTGGCTGGCTTGGGGGCGATGACCCGCATATCGGGGAGATACGATTGTCCAGCCTCAGTCCGAGCGTTGAAACGGCCTTGAAAGGCCGTGAGCCGTCGCAGGCAAAGGGGACAACCTGTGAGAACCGCAGGGGGTGAAATTCCCGTGTAAGGTGTGCCAGCACCGTCCAATATGTTCCTGAAATGTACCTGCCAACAAACAAAACTACATCAAAGGCCGCGCCTGCATGAGGGCGCGGTTTTTGTCGATTTTAGACTGAGAAAAAAGTGCCAGGCAGCGCTACTGCCCGGTTAAATTGCTTTTAGATGGAAATAATGCTTTTAGGGAGGTGCAACCTTGGAAAAGCAAGAAAAGCAACACAAAATTGGAGCTGCAACCTATGTAATCGAGAGAGTGTTTACCAGCAGCAAAACGCCGCAAGAAGTGGTGGCGGAGGAAATCATTACCACGGCTAAAAAAGTCGATTTTTTTGACCACTCAGGAAAGAAAATGGTATAATATTAGTGTAAATGAGTGGTTCCAGAAAGGAGGACATCATGCGGAACCACATCAAACTCGCTGATATTTACTGCCGCTTATCCGATGAGGAAAAGAAACATAAAAACGAGTCCGAGAGCATTACAAATCAACGTGCAATCATTAGGGACTATTGTGAAAAGCACGATATTATCATCGTAAAAGAATTTGTAGACGATGGCTATTCTGGCGGCAATTTTGAGCGCCCTGGCTTTCAAGCGATGCTGGATCATCTTTCGACCGGAAAGGCCAATATGGTCATTACAAAAGACCTTTCCCGGCTTGGCCGTGACATGACGGAATCAAGTTACTACGCAGAACGCTTTTTCCCTGAAAACGGTATTCATTATCTGGCTCCCGGTAATGACTTTGACTCCATGGGAGACAACCTGATGGCACCGTTCCAATTTGCCATGAATGATGTGTACCTGCGTGATACTTCCAGAAAAGTCAAGCAGACGTTAGACATGAAACGGAAGAAGGGCAAGTATGCAGCTTGTCCGCCATACGGCTATAAAAAAGCGGAGCGTACCACCGACCAGCTTGTTCCCGATGAAAATACAGCACCGATCGTCCGACAGATTTTTGAATGGGCATCAACGGGACTTTCAACGCGGACGATTGCAAACAAGCTGAACGAACAATGTATCATCCCGCCCTTGAAATACAGGATTGAATATCGTGATAAATTCACCCCACAGGGAGCATCCAGAGCGTCAGACTACTGGAACTATACTACGGTTAAGCGTATCCTGCGAAATCGTGTCTATTTGGGACACACCGTACTTGGGAAAACCCGTAAGGTCAATGTGAAGTCCAAAAAGAAAATCTCTATTCCACAGGAAGATTGGTGCTTTACAGAAAATACCCATGAGCCATTGGTGACACAAGAGCAATTTGACCGAGCAGAACATTTCCTCGGAGAAAACACAAAGTCCCATGCGGCCAACCCTGCATTTCGCCACAGTATTTTTGGCGGGATCGCATACTGCGCACATTGCGGCACGGCAATGTGCTCCGGCGGTTCGGTCTATAAGGGTGAACGAGCGAAGTATTGGTATCTTGTTTGTAACAATCTGACAAGTCGAACAAGAAATCGCTGTGAACATGGAGCAAGAATACGATACGATGACCTAATGGAGATCATTCGCCGGGATCTGAACGAGTTGCTATCATTTGATGACGATGATATTGAGGCCATCACACAGGCAGCTGTTCAACAATCCAATGCTTCACTTGGGATTGGCGAGGACAGGGAAAAGTCATTAGCCGATATAGAAATAAGACTGAAGCGTATTGTCAAGATGATTGAACGAGCGTACCGTGATAACGCAGCCGGAAATTTAAGTGATGAATTACTGGATCAAATGATGGAGCGATTTGGAAAAGAGCGTCAGGAGCTTGAAGAACAGCGTGACAGATTGATTGAGGATACTTCGGAAGAAAGCAATATCCGCGATGCGTATGACTTGTTTTTTGACCTCGCCAGACGCTATTCCCATATCGAAACTTTAGATCGAGATATTCTTCATACCTTCATAGAGCGAATAGAAATTGGTGAAAAAATCTTGCCAGACGGTTTAACGATTGCTGGGCCGCGAACTCCCTACCGGCAAAGTATTCGTATCTTTTACCGCTTTATTGGAGAAATCGCAAAAGACCCTGTACGGAATGTAACAAGGGTAGCAAATCTTTAAGAGGTCAAAAAACATCAAACCATCTTGGTGTGTATTGACTTCAAAATAAAACTGAGTTTTTGTGGTGAATACACACCAAGGGAGATGGGCGTCAATCTGAAGCAGGGCTACAACGGCGACCTGACCAGCCGCGAGGCCGGTTCCGTGGGCGGCCAGATGGTCAAGAAGATGATCGAGTCCTACGAGAAGAACCTGTAAGTATCTGCGCAGAAGGAACTTCTCTGGAAAAAGGAAGAGCGGACGGCTGTCCGCTCTTCCTTTTTTTCGCTGGATATGCTATAATACCACGTTACTTACTTGTTCTGATTTTCGGCAAAAGAAACGGCCCGGGGGAGGAATTCGCATGGAAAATATCCATCAGGGACATCGAGAAAAAATGCGGCAGCGTTTTCTGAAAAGCGGGCTGGAGGGCTTCGCGGATCACGAAGCGTTGGAGCTTCTGCTGTATTACGCCATCCCCCGGCAGGACACCAACCCCATCGCCCACCGGCTCATGGACCGCTACGGCTCCCTGACCGCCGTGCTGTCAGCCCCGGCGGAGGATCTGAAAAAAGTGGAGGGTATCGGCGAGAGCGCAGCGGTGCTGCTGAAGGTGGCGGGACAGATTGGCCGCAAGGCCCGTCTGGCGGACGCTGTTCAGAGCTGTCCCATGACAGATGTGGAAACCGCGGGCGCCTACTTGCTGGAACGGTACGCCGGGGAGACCCACGAGATCGTTTACGAATTGTGCCTGGATCGAAAGGGAAAACTGTTAGCCTGCAAGCGGCTCAATGACGGCGGGGCGTCCTCCGCCGCGTTGGACATCCGAAAGGTGGTGGAGAATGCCATCCTCACCTCTGCCAGTACGGTGATCCTGGCTCATAATCATCCCAGCGGCATTGCGCTGCCCTCGGACGATGACTGCGCCGCCACAACCCGTGCGGCGCAAGCTTTGCAGACTATCGGCGTTGCATTGGCGGACCACATCATCGTGGCGGATGACGATTTTGTATCCATGGCCCAGAGCGGCTACCTGACCCCGTGGGAGCACCTGTGACCGGGCGGCTTCCTGTGGATGATGTGATAGAACAAATGTTTGAAATTTCAGAAAAGCTGTGGTAGAATAACCGGGAAACGGAGAGGACCGCAGACTGTCATGGTAAAGGGGGAGAGAACCATGCAGATCCGGCGTGGATGTGAGGCCGACACGGAGCGGCTGGTGGCTCTGGCGGGCCAGATTTTTGAAACGGAACAGGAGATCCCCCGGGCGTTGACCCCGCTGCCGCCGGAAAACCGCCCCCAGTGGTGGTGCGTGGAGGAGGACGGGGTACTTCTGGGCGGCGTGGCCCTGTATTGGGAGGATGACGCATGGCACATGGGCCGCTTCGTTATCTCCCCGGAACTGCGGGGGCGTCATGTTGGGACCGCGCTGCTGGAAACGGCCCTGACGGACATTTTTGCGCAGGACATCCGGGAGGTCACCATGGAGGCCCGGGATACCACGGTGCATATCCTGAAAAAATTCGGCGCGGAGACCACCGGCGCGCCCTTTTCCTTTTATCGGGGCACGGTAACGCCCATGCGCCTGACCCGTGAGGCATTTTGGAACAGCCACACCGGCGGGCAGATTTGAATGTGACGGAGAGACGGCTATGCCGAAATTTGAAGTAGTATCCCCTTATCAGCCCTCCGGCGACCAGCCGGAGGCCATCGATGCGCTGGCGGCGGGCATCGAAAACGGCTTGAAGGAGCAGGTCTTGTTAGGCGTCACCGGCTCCGGCAAGACCTATACCATGGCCAAGGTCATTGAGAAGGTCCAGCGGCCTACGCTGGTGCTGGCCCACAATAAGACACTGGCGGCCCAGCTTTGCGCGGAATTCAAGGAGTTTTTCCCTAACAACGCCGTGGAGTATTTTGTCTCCTACTACGATTACTACCAGCCGGAGGCCTATATCCCCCACACGGATACCTATATCGCCAAGGACGCCTCTACCAACGATGAGATCGACCGCCTGCGGCTGTCCGCCACCTGCGCCCTGCTGGAGCGGCGGGACGTGATCGTGGTGTCCTCCGTGTCCTGCATTTACGGTTTGGGCGAGCCGGATGACTTCGCCCAGCTGGTGATTTCTCTGCGCCAGGGGGCGGAGTGGGACCGGGACGAGCTGCTGCGCCGTCTGGTGGAGAACCGGTACCAGCGCAACGATGTGGCCTTCGAGCGGAATATGTTCCGGGTGCGGGGGGATACGGTGGAGATCTACCCCGCCTACTATAAGGACCACGCCATCCGGGTGGAGTTCTTCGGGGATGAGATCGACCGGATCTCCGACTTTCACCCCCTCACCGGCACGGTGAACCGGGTGCTGAACCATGTGGCCATCTACCCCGCCAGCCACTATGTCACCACCAAGGAGAAGATGGACAGGGCCTTGGGCCAGATCCGGACGGAGCTGGAGGACCAGGTAAAATATTTCAATGACAATGAGATGCTGGTAGAGGCTCAGCGCATCCGCCAGCGGACGGAATATGACATGGAAATGATGCGGGAGCTGGGATATTGCTCCGGTATTGAGAACTATTCCCGGATCATCTCCGACCGTCCGGCAGGCAGCGCCCCTATGACCCTGCTGGACTTCTTTCCTGATGATTTCCTGCTGTTTGTGGACGAGAGCCATGTGACGCTGCCACAGGTCCGGGCCATGTACAACGGCGACCGGGCCAGAAAGGAATCGCTGGTGCGGTACGGCTTCCGCCTGCCCTGCGCCTTCGACAACCGGCCTCTGAAATTCGAGGAATTTGAGAGCCGCATCGGTCAGGCGGTGTTCGTCTCCGCCACGCCGGGGCCCTACGAGCGGGAGCGGGCGGACAACATCGTGGAGCAGGTCATCCGCCCCACCGGACTGCTGGACCCCCGGGTGGAGGTGCGCCCGGTAGAGGGCCAGATCGACGATCTGATGGAGGAGATCCGCGCCCGGGCCCGGCGGAACGAGCGGGTGTTGGTGACAACTCTCACCAAAAAGATGGCGGAGGATCTGACAGAATTTTTCCGGGCCAACAGCATCCGGGTGCGGTATATGCACGCCGATGTAGCCACCATCGAGCGGATGGAGATCATCCGGGATCTGCGGCTGGGCGAGTTCGACGTGCTGGTGGGCATCAACCTCCTGCGGGAGGGCTTGGACTTGCCGGAGGTCTCTTTGGTGGCGGTGCTGGACGCTGACAAGGAGGGCTTCCTCCGCAGCGAGACGTCCCTCATCCAGACCATTGGCCGGGCGGCCCGGAACGCGGAGGGGTTGGTGATCCTCTACGCCGATACCGTCACGCCCTCCATGCGGGCGGCGATGGACGAAACGGAGCGCCGCCGGAAAATTCAGGACGCTTACAACAAG
>Ga0129310_1002278_pt1 | contig 14604 bp, 18 predicted proteins | sample Go1ome_2_FD_94433 | JGI IMG/M metagenome (GOLD analysis project Ga0129310, IMG submission 94433) | Western lowland gorrila individual fecal microbial communities from Wisconsin, USA - Go1022A metagenome | ecosystem: Host-associated > Mammals > Digestive system > Large intestine > Fecal | place...
CTGGACAATGCTGTGATAGAAAATTTCTTCGGGCTGCTCAAAAGTGAGCTGCTGTATTTGCAGGAGTTCCACTCCATGGAACACTTCAAGCAGGAACTCGTTGCATATCTGGATTACTACAACAACCGCAGGATCAAGGCAAAACTGAAGGGCTTGCCGCCTGCAATTCACAGACAGCAAGCCCTTTCAGCTGCTTGAACAATTCTTACTTCAGAATATTGTCTAACTTTTTGGGGTCACTTCATTTATCATCGGGGAGAGATTCTTTATTATTACAGACCGAAGTGAGCTGCCAGCGCGGACAGCATCTCTTCGCGCGTGTCTACGCCCTCTTGCCGCTCCAACGTGAAGAACCCGCTCTGCGCAAAGGCAGCGCAGCGCTCCGGGCTGTTGACGCGGGCGATACAGGCCTTGAAGTTGGCGAGCGCCGCTTCCGGATTGGGGCAGGATTGAATGACGGAGAGCAAAAACTGCTTTTCCTCATCCGGCCGGTCGAAGAAGCGCTCGACGGAGGTCGCCTGATTGGAAAGCAGAATCGCCACGCGATTGGGTGACGAAATGCGGTGCAGCACCTCGCAGGGGATATTGGTATCGACGATCACCTTCCGATCGGCGGACAGGCGGATCAGCTCCGCAATCTCGAATCCGATGAGCTCATCCGAGCTGCCGTCGATCCAGGCTTCGTATTCCTCCGGGGTGCGCAGCACGAACGCCTGCCACGAGGGCATGATGCGGGTATAGCAGAGGTTGGGCTGGAGGGCAGGATCGGCGATCTCAATGAATTTGTTCAATCCATAGTTCTCCGCGCAGTGCAGCATACCGTATCGTTCCGCCAGCAGCGCGCACATCGTGGACTTCCCGGCATAGGCCGTGCCATTGATGAAATAGCAGTTCCGCAGATGGTACTTTAGAATGTTGTCCGCGATTTCCATGACGCACCTCCGGTTTTAGGGTATGCAAAAAGCGGATGTTGGCCAAACCAACATCCGCCTGGCGGAGAGTTAGGGATTTGAACCCTAGGTACGCTATTAACGTACACACGATTTCCAGTCGTGCGCCTTAGACCACTCAGCCAACTCTCCAGATCATCCATCAGTAGGTCGTCGTCCCGCTGACAGTTATTGATTATACAATATCTTCAGAAAAAAAGCAAGGACTTTTTTGAGAAAATCGGAATGCATTTTTATGGTTGAGAGGATATGCAAAAAATAGGGGAAATTGTTGCATAAAGAGCGCGGTAGATGTATAATTAGCGCATAATTCGGAAGGAGATGCAGTTATGTTTCGCAATGTGATTGTTCGCAGACCGTCCAGATCTATGATTGACGGCATTACGACGGCGGATTTGGGCAAGCCGGACTATGAGCTGGCGCTGCGCCAGCACGACGCTTATATAGAGGCCATGCGCGCCTGCGGCGCGGAAGTGACCGTGCTGCCCGCGATGGAGGAATATCCGGACAGCTGCTTTGTGGAGGACGTAGCCGTGGTCACGCCGGAGTGCGCGATCATCACCAACCCCGGCGCGCCTTCGCGCAACGGCGAAAAGGCGTACATCGTCGAGGCGCTGAGCAAGTTCTATCCCAAGGACCGCATCGAATACATCACCGAGGGCACCATCGAGGGCGGCGATGTGATGATGGTCGGCAAGCACTTTTATGTCGGCCTGAGCAAGCGCACCAACGAAGCGGGCATTGCCAACTTCGGCCGCATACTGGCAAAGTACGGCATGACCTGCTCCGCCGTGCCCGTCAGGGATGTGCTGCACTTAAAGACCGGCGTGGATTTCCTCAGCGGCAACGAGATGCTCACCTCCGGTGAATTCGTCGATCTGCCCGTGTTTGAGAAGTTCCATCAGACGCCCGTTGCGCCGGAGGAGGCTTATGCGGTCAACTGCCTGTGGGTCAATGACAAGATCATTGTCCCCGCCGGTTTCCCCAAGACGCTCAAGCTCGTGCAGGATCTGGGCTATGAGGCCGTGGTGGTCGATACCTCTGAATACCGCAAGATCGATGGAGGTCTTTCCTGCCTGTCGCTGCGCTTCTGAAAAACGAACAAAAAAAGAACGGGTTCAAACCCGTTCTTTTTTATGGATGCAAGAATTTACTTGGCGCGCTTGGAGGCGACAACCAGGGAACCTGCGGCGGCGACCGCCAGCATCAGCTGGGGCAGCATGGAGAAATCACCGGTCTTGGGAGCTTTTTCCGGGGCGGGCATGGGAGCGGGCGCAACGTCATAGTCCGGGTAGTAGTCGGGCTCGATGAAAGCGGTGTTGACTTCATTGACGACAATATCATCAAACGGACCGACGTCATTCACAGCCAGCACACAGACGGGCATGACGAGGATGAGCAGAGCAAGAACCAGAGCAAACAACTTCTTCATGGGGAGACCTCCTTTTTCTTCAGGATACCCTGTACTTTGCTTTCAGCGCAATGCGCCGAAAGGGGTTGTCAAACTCGGAAAAAGAATGCGAGCCGGAATAAAGCGTTTATTCCGATATTTTGAATGGAATTACTTGGCGCGCTTGCAGGCAACGGCCAGAGAACCGGCAGCGGCGGCCGCCATCATGAACTGGGGCAGCATGGAGAAATCGCCGGTCTTGGGCGCGGTTTCCGGAGCGGCTTCTTCCACAACGTCGTAATCCGGATAGTAATCAGGCTCGATGAAGCTGGTCTTCACTTCAACTTCAGTAGCAGGTGCGGAGGGAGCCGAGGTATCTGAAACATCAGCCAGCGCAACGACGGGGAAGGAGAACACGGTCAGCACCACGGCCAGAGCCGCAGCAAGGATAAGGATTTTTTTCATGGGATAATTCCTCCTTTGAAAGAATGTACTCAGGCGTTCCTGAGATAAGTAAATTGTAACTAAATGGTAATAATTTGTCAATGACTTCGACAAAAAAGAAGCCGAAAATCGGCTTCTTTTTTGTCTGGGATCGGCAACAGACAATCGGTCACTTGGTGCGCTTCAGAGCGACGACGATGGAGCCCACCGCAACGGTGGCCAGCGCGAACTGCGGAAGGAGGGAACCGGCGTTGGTCTTGGGGGCTGTTTCGGCCTCTTCGGGCGGGGTGATCCGGTCATAGTCGGGATAGTAGTTGGGCTCGATGAAGGAAGTCGTAACGGGGACGGGAGTAGGCGTAGCGGGAAAACCGCCGTAAGGAGTGGGTTCGCCCTCCTGCCAACCATAGTGATCGCTGGCGCGGACCGCAACCATGGAGCAGGAAAGAACCGCCGCCGTTAAGGCAAGCGCCGCAGCAAGGGAGAGCAGCTTTTTCATGGGAACCTCCTTGGATAAGGATAGAGAAAAAGAGTCGCGCAGGGCGGCTCTTTTTTTTAGCAAGGGGATTACTTGGCGCGCTTGGAAGCAAACGCCAGGGTGCCGACGGAAGCGGCAGCCAGCGCAAGCTGGGGCAGGAGGGAGAAATCACCGGTCTTGGGGGCTTTTTCCGGGGCGGGCATGGGCGCGGGCGCAATGTCATAGTCCGGGTAATAGTCGGGCTCGATGAAGCAGGTTTTGATTTCGTCTTCATCGAGTTCGTTGTCGCCGCAACGCTCTGCAAACGCGCAGACGGGCATGGCTGCAACCAGGAGCAGTACAGCGATCAGGACAAGGACCTTCTTCATGGAAAAACCTCCTTATGAAATTGTTGTTCGCTGAATATATTTTAACAGAAGAAGGAGGAAAAAACAAGAGGGAATGTGATATACTGTTCTCAAATTGCGATCAAAACGAGAGGAACGGTACAAACAGAAAATGATACAGGCAAGCAACATCTCCCTGCAGTTCGGCAAAAGGATTCTCTATGAAAACGTCAACATTCAGTTTGACAAGGGCAACTGCTACGGCATCATCGGCGCAAACGGCGCGGGCAAGAGCCAGTTTCTGAAAATCCTTTCGGGCGAATTGCAGCCCAACAGCGGCGAGGTCATCTTAAGCCCCGGCGAGCGCCTCTCGGTGCTGAAGCAGGATCACTTCCTCTATGACGACTACGACGTGATCTCCACCGTCATTATGGGCAATAAACGCCTCTACGATGTGATGCAGGAGAAGGAAGCGCTCTATTCCAAGCCCGACTTTACCGATGAGGACGGCATTCGCGCGGCGGAGCTGGAGGGCGAATTTGCCGAGATGGACGGCTGGGACGCGGAATCCAGCGCGCAGACCATGCTCAACCAGCTGGGCGTGACCGAGGACAAGCATACTCTCAAGATGGCGGAGCTGGACGGCAACGACAAGGTCAAGGTGCTGCTGGCGCAGGCGCTGTTCGGCAACCCGGACGTGCTGCTGCTCGACGAGCCGACCAACCACCTGGACGTCAAGGCCATCCGCTGGCTGGAGCGCTTCCTGGGCGATTTTGAAAACACGGTCATCGTCGTTTCCCACGACCGCCATTTCCTCAATGAGGTCTGCACCTATATCGCGGATATCGACTACCGCAAGATTCAGCTCTACGCGGGCAACTACGATTTCTGGTACGAATCCAGCCAGCTGGCGCTGCGCCAGGCGCGCGAGACCAACAAGCGCAACGAGGCCAAGATCAAGGAGCTCAAGGACTTCATTGCGCGCTTCTCGGCCAACGCCTCCAAATCCAAGCAGGCGACCAGCCGCAAAAAACTGCTCGATAAGATCGAGCTGACCGACATCCAGCCCTCGACCCGCAAATATCCTTTCATCGAGTTCAAGCCCGACCGCGAGGCCGGCAACGACATCCTCGTGGTGGAGGGCGTCACCAAGAACGGCGAAGCTGCGTCGCTGGACAACATCTCCTTCTCCGTGGCCAAGGGCGACAAGATCGCCTTCGTGGGCGAGGACGAGCGCTCCCGCTCTCTGCTGTTCGACATTCTGGCGGGCGAAGTCGAGCCGGACGCAGGCTCCTGCAAATGGGGCGTGACCATCACCAACGCCTACTTCCCCAAGGACAACAACGCCTATTTCGACGGCGTGGATCTGAGCCTGGTGGACTGGCTGCGGCAGTATTCCAAGGAGCAGGACGAAACCTATCTGCGCGGCTTCCTGGGCCGCATGCTCTTTGCGGGGGAAGAGGCCAAGAAGAAGGCCTGCGTGCTCTCCGGCGGCGAGCGCGTGCGCTGCATGCTGTCCAAGATGATGCTCTCCGGCGCGAACTTCCTGATCCTGGACGAGCCGACCAACCACCTCGACCTGGAATCCATCACCTCGCTCAACAACGGCATGACCAATTTCACCGGCACCATGCTCTTCGCCTCCAAGGACCATCAGCTCGTCTCCACCGTCGCCAACCGCATCATCGAGATCGCGGACGGCAAGATTGTGTTCGACAAGCGCATGACCTATGAGGAATACCTCCAGATGAAGCTGGGCGACTAACAGCAATAAATCTCCAAAGGGAACGGACGGAGTCAATCTGTCCGTCCCCTTTTTTCTTACCTATATCTTTACAAAAAAAGGGAAAATGCTAAAATAAAGGTAGAAACGCAATCGAATACAGGGAGGCGAAGAACGTGAAAACCGGAAAGCTTCGTTGGTCACTGGGCGGCGTGCTGCTGCTTGTGCTGCTGTTGCTGCTGCCGATGACGGCAACGCCCGCCGCGCTGCCCGCTGTGCCGCGGGTGCTGATGCGGCTGACGCACGCGCTGCTGCTGGGCGGGGCGCTGTGGACGATGGGCGTGCTTCGCCTGCCGGAAGCGCCGATGGAGCTGCTGCCCGGCGCGCTGCTTGCTCTGCTCCTGCTGCTCTACCGCATCGGGGACAAAAGCGCGGCGCAGTTCATGTGGAACGACGCATCGTCTCTCGGCTTTATGCTGACGGCGGCTGCGTGGCTGAGCGCGCTTCGGGCGATGGTTGCGGGCAAATGGAACTTCCATTTTGATGCGCGGCGGGCAGCAGGGTGGTTCGCGTTAATCGTGCTGGCGCTGATGCAGCCCTATCTGGATGCGCAGATTGCCTCGGTGATCCCGGCGGGCGACGGATACGGCCGTGTGTTGATCTTGCTGCTGACGGTGCTGTGCGGCGGATGCCTGATTCCCTTCCTGCGCAAAGATCGTTCGGCGGGGATCATGACGGCGGCAGCGGGCGCGGTGATGCTGCTGCTCTACTTCCTGCTGACGCGCACGGAGCTTGCACAGAGTGCCGGGACGATGGGTTCGCTGCTGATGCTGCTGGCAGGCGGACGGAATCTCTCGCTGTATTTGGGACTGCTGCTCAGCGGTGCGTGGTGTGCGCTGGGCAATGAGAAATATAAATACAAGAAAAAAAGGACACGGCGCTTGCCGTGTCCTTTTGGTATGCAAAGGGGAAGATTTACACCTTGCGGATGTGCTTGGCGAAAACATAGGCTTCGCTGCCGTCTGCACGAACGATTTTCGCCCAGCCGTTTTCGATGGACAGCACCTGCACTGTTGTGCCGCGGGGGAGCACGTCCACGCGGGCATTGCGGGTGGAAGCGTCGGGACGAACGTTGAGGCGGCGGCAGATCACGACGTAGGATTCTTCTGCGTCATAGTCGGGATAGTAGTTCGGTTCGAGGTACGCATTCGGCGCGGAGGTTTCTTCGATGAATTGATCCTTGCAGTATTTGCACTCCGCACATTTGCAGCTATAGGCAGGGCAGCCGCAGTCATAGTAGATTTCGCCGTTAGGGAGCAGCGTGCTTTTGATATCGCGGCATTCGGTTCTGTCGCAGGCGTAGACGCTGATGACGGAGAGCAGGAGCGCGAGCAGGATAGCGAGAGAGATGACCTTTTTCATGGAGACAACCGCCTTTCTGATTCTGTTTTGAATGAACGGTGGGTGCTGCACAATAGTTTTAGATCAACATCATTATGGCATAAAAATCAGAATTTGGCAAGAAAAAAGTGGATCAAACGGTTTTCTTGATTCGTCTGTAAAATGTGGTATACTAAGATTGAGAAAATGTCGATGGAGATGAGGAAATGAGTGCCTATAAAATATTGATTGTGGAAGACGATGCGCCCATTGCGGAGCTGCTTGCTTACCGGCTGCGCAAGGAGGGATATGATGCCGGCATCGCGGGCACGGGCGCCAAGGCGCTTCAATTGGCCGCGGGCGTGCATCCGGATTTGATTCTGCTGGATTGGCAGCTGCCGGATATTTCGGGGCTGGAGGTCTGCCGACGCGTCAATGAGGAACTGCACATCCCGGTCATCATGGTCACGGCGCGCAACATGGTCGAGGACAAGGTGCTCGGCCTCGAAGCAGGGGCAGATGACTATATCACCAAGCCCTTTGACGTGCGCGAGGTGGTCGCACGCATCAAGGCGACCTTCCGCCGCCTGGAAAAGACCGGGGAAACGCCGCCGGTGCGCAGCGAATTGCAGCTGCACTTTGCGGGTCTTACCGTAACGCCCGCCACCATGACGGTGGAGCGCAGAGGAAAGCCTGTGGATTTGACGCCGCTGGAATACCAGCTGCTGATGTATTTTTACGAAAACCGCAACGTCGCCCTGTCGCGCGAGAAAATACTGGAAGCGGTCTGGGGCTACGACTACTTCGGCAACACGCGCACGGTGGACATCCATGTGCTGCGCCTGCGCAAAAAGCTGGGGTTGGACACGGAGATCCGCACGATCTTCAAGATCGGCTACATCTTCGACATCAAGGAGTAAATGAGCAAGAGCACAAAACCCGCGGCGAAGCCCGCCGCGAAAAAGAGCGTCAAAAAAGCGGGAACGCCCTTGCGGGAGCGCCTGGGCGCCTTGCTGACCAGCGCGCCGGAGGTTCGCCTGTCCATCCGCGTGAAGATGGTGATCTACATGAGCATCATCTTTCTGACGATGCTGGTGATTCTGAACATCTTTGTTGCGCGCAATGTCACTGCCGGCAATGAAAAATATATCAACGACGATCTGGTCACGCAGAAGAACAACGGCCTGATTTACGTCAAACAGATGCTGGTGTTGAACGGGCAGGACAATGACGAAGAGGGTTTTGCCGCCATCGCGCCCGCGCTGGTGGAGGAGATATCCGGAGCGACGGGCAGCCCGACGGCGGCCTTTGACACCGCGGGCGAGATGTTGGCCGCGACGAACAGCCAGGTGTTTATCGAGAACAGCTTCGGCGACGTAGGGCTGGCCAGGGGCGGCCTTTCCGCTTTTACGCTCAATACCGAAGGATCGCAGACGCGCGCCTATTTTTCCTATCCCGTGGTGATCGAGGGCAAGACCATCGGGTTGATCCGCACCGTCAACGATTATTCCATCCTCTATAAGCAGGGGAACAACACCGTACGCTCGGTCACGATCATCACCATCATCGTCTTTGCGGTGTCGCTGCTGGCGACGCTGGTGTTTGCGCACTCCATCGCCACGCCCATTATGAAGCTGGCAGGGATTTCCGAAGCGCTGCAAAAGGACGTCGAGCAGAACAAGATCGACGTGGGCAAGGTGGTGCGGCTCTCCCGTTCGCGCAGAAGGGACGAAATCGGCATCCTCTCGCGCAACTTTGCCGAGATGATCTACCGTATCGACCAGCAGATGAAAACCATCGATTCCGACCGCTATGAGCTCAAGCGCCTGTCGGAATACCGCAAAGTGTTCTATGACAACGTGACCCACGAGCTCAAAACCCCGCTGACCTCGATCAAGGGCTATGCGGAGGTGCTGGAGGAAAACGGCTTTACCGACAAGGAGTTCTTTGATAAAGGTATTTCGCACATCATGAGCGAGAGCGACCGGATGTACAACATGGTCGTCACCCTTCTGGAGCTTTCCCGTATGTCCGACGCGGTGAATGTGCCCAAGGAGCGCGTCAATCTGAACGATTTGATGCAGCAGGTCTGCGAAGGGATGCAGTTCAAGGCGGAAAAGTTCGGCGACGCGATTGAATTGACCGTCCGCCAGCGCGCCGTGGTGATGGGCAGTGATACGCAGCTGAAGGAAATATTCATCAACATCATAGACAACGCCATCAAATACGGCTACCCCAATTCCACCATCCAGGTGCTGGTCAATTCCAACCGGGAAAACGTCACCGTGCAGGTGGTCAATTCCGGCGAGGGCATTGACGAGAAGGAAATTCCGAAGCTGTTCATTCCCTTCTACCGCAGAAAGGACAAGACCGGCCCGCGCGAGGAAGGTTCCTCCGGGTTGGGTCTGGGCATTGTCAAGCAGCTGGTGGAGCAGCACGGCGGGCGCATCGACATCACCTCCCGGCCCAAGGGGCTGACGGTGGTGACGGTGATTCTGCCCACGGCCAGAGCAAGGGAGGGACAGCTGTGAACAAGAAAATCATCGCGCTGACCGCGGCGCTGGCGCTTCTTTTGACGGGCTGTGCAGGCGCGCCGAAGGAAAAAACACTGATCCTGTCCGAACCGGTGGCGGAGACTGCTGCGCCGGACGCCCCTGCGCAGATGAGCTTCGAGGTGCGCAAGATCAATCGGCTTTCGCTGGAAAAGCTCGACCCTTCCGGCATTCATCCTTCTTTGCAGGAGGCGGTGGCGGGTTGGATCGACAACGACAACCTGATTGCCCTCTCGGTGCAAAAGGCGCAGGTGGGCAGCGCGGACGGCGCGCAGACGGGCGAGGTGGAACAGCCCACCGAGCGGCTGGTGACGCAGTTTGTCCGCATCAATTATCAATATGGGTTTTATGATACGGCGCTGACGCTGACCGACGTAGAGGCTGAATGCTTCGACGTTTCTGCCGACGGACAATACGTTGCACTGGTGGCGGGCAACGCATTGGAAATTTACAGCCTACATAATGGGTCGCGTGTTCAGCAGAGCGTGCGGGATGTGCTCGCCTCGCGCGTGGAGTTCTCCGAAACCGGCGACGGTCTGTATTTCACCGCCGCAGGGGATCAGAAGCAGCTTGAACGCATCGCAGTGTCCAGCGGCATTGTCGATACGGTGCGGGGCGGCAAGTCCTACCGTGCGCTGGCGGCGGGCGAAAAGGGCGTGCTTTACTACACAATCGACCAGGGTAAGCAGAATTTGGGCTTCACCGATTCTGCGCAGAGCGCTGACGATCTGCTCACCGACGGACGGGCAGGGGCGGCGCGGATGCTCTCTTCCGGCGGCGCGCTTGCGGTCTACGGCGGGGATCTTTACCTCATTAGCGCAGACGGCGCGGAGCTGATCAGCCGGGGAATCACGGCCTTCGATCTCGCTTCCGACGGCATGCACATCGCCTTTGCCAAGCTCAACGACGACGGCACTACCGATATCCGCATCGGCTATTGGGGCGGCGCCAGAATCATCAACGACAAATTGACCTACAAGGATTTCGGCGTGGCGGTGGGCCGCATGTTTTTTTCGCCCGATATGCACAAGCTCTACTTGCAGGGCGCGGATGACGGCGGCGTGCTGAGCGCGTTCACTTTTGAATTCAAATAAAGACCACGGTCGGTTCTTTATGCGGCCCCCTCTTCATAAGCTGTAAAAAGCGTGGAGAGGGGGCCTTTTGTTTGATGCTGGAGGGAATTGAGAAGCGGGCGACGGATGAGGCGAGGTATCTGGCGGCGGGCGGCTGCACGGTGCGGCAGACGGCGCAGGCCTTCGGCGTGTCAAAATCGACGGTTTATAAGGATTTGACGGAGCGTTTGCCGCATCTGGACGGGCGGCTTTACCGGCGCATCCGCCATGTGTTGGACTGCAACAAAGCGGAGCGCCACCTGCGCGGCGGGCGGGCGACGCAGGAAAAATTTCGAGGTGAAAAATTGGAGAAAATTACCAGAAAATAATTTGCCGAAGCGTGGGACATGCGGCAGGAAAAACGCCCTTTTCCAGAGAATATATCCCCATGTGCGACGGAAAAATTCGTCGAATTTTACTGCTGCCCAAGCGGCGGCTTGATATAGAGGGGATGCGGCTTCGCATCCTGGAGAGGGAGATTTTCCATGAGCGTTTTTACGCGGGATATCGGCATAGATTTGGGCACGGCTTCCGTGCTGGTGTATATAAAGGGCAAGGGAATTGTGCTGCGGGAGCCGTCGGTTGTGGCGGTGGACGAAACGACCCATACCATCATCGACGTAGGAACCGGCGCGCTCAATATGCTGGGGCGCACGCCGCGCGGCATTTCCGCTATTCGCCCCTTGAAAAACGGCGTCATTTCCGACTATGACCTGACCGAGCGCATGATTCATTACTATCTCAAGCAGGTGCTCGGCCGGTTTAGCTTTGCGCGCCCGCGCGTGGTGGTGTGCGTGCCGTCGGGCGTGACGGAACTGGAGCGCCGCAGCGTGGTGGAGGCCACGATGGACGCGGGCTCGATGGATACGCGCCTGATTGAAGAACCGGTGGCTGCGGCCATCGGCGCGGGACTGCCCGTGACCAAGGCGGGCGGCTGCATGGTGGTGGATATCGGCGGCGGCACGACCGATATCGCCGTGATTTCGATGAGCAGTGCCGTGGTGAAGGAAAGCGTGGCCATGGCGGGCGATAAGGTGGACGAGGCCATCACCAAGCACATGCGCCGCCGCCACAATCTGCACATCGGCGAGCGCACGGCGGAACGGATCAAGATCCAGCTGGCCGTCGTGTCGCCGGAACCCGCGGTGGGCGCGATGGACATCACCGGTCGGTCGATCATCTCCGGCCTGCCGCGCACGGAGCATATTGAAGCGGCGGAAATATCCGAAGCGGTGGAGGAGGTCGCGGTGGCGATCATCGAGGCGATTCATTCCGTGCTCGAGCGCACGCCGCCGGAGCTTGCCTCCGATATTTATCAAAACGGCATCACCTTGACCGGCGGCGGCGCGCTGCTGGGCGGGTTGAGCCGCCGCATTCAGACTTCCATGCGCATTCCCTGCCAGGTGGCGGATAATCCGGCGGACTGCGTGGTGCGCGGCACGGGCATGGCGCTGGAAAACATGGAACTTTACGGCGATCTGGTTTACGATTACCGTAAACCTGTTCGCTATGACTTTCAACGCTAGGAGGGACGAATGAAGAGATTTGCGGCGCTGTTGACAGCGCTGTTGCTGCTGTGCCTGCCGATTTCCGGCTGCTCGCGGGAACCTGCGGCCACGCCGGCGGAACCGAGCGCGGAGGCGGATTCGTTTGAGCTGACGGAGGAAACGCTTCGGCGCGACGAGGATGTATTTTCCGTGCTCATCGGCGCGGTGCACTATGACGAGGAGGGCAGGACGCGCTTTTCGTCGCTGACGGTACTCACGCGCAGCAGCGAGGGGAAAATGGCGCTGCTGACCATCCCGAAGGACACGCGCACCTGGGTGGAGCGCTATGACGAAGCGGGTGATTACCGTTTCAGCGGCTACGGCGACATCGGCTCGACCTTTGCGCTGGCGGGAAATGAGGAAATTGCGCTGGAAAAGACCGTTGAGAGCGTGCAGCGCCTGTTGGGCGGCGTTCGGGTGGATCGCTATGTGCTGGTCAATTCCGTGCAGATGCAAAAACTGGCGGCGCTTTGCCCGGACGGCGTTTATCTGACCGTGCAGGACGCGATTCGGGATTACGGCATTGAGGCGGGATATCAGAATATCGCGCCGCACATCACGGATTATGCGGAATATTCCTATCTAAAAAACATCGACGGCACGGATTATCCCGGAACCGACCAGTCTAAACTGGAACGGCATCAACTGCTGATTCGCACGTTTTTGCAAATTTTCTCGCAGCAGCTAGGCGCGATGGAGGCAGAGGAGCGCGCGGAGGCGGTGCAGAGGATTCTGTCCTGCCCGATGACCGATTTAACGGCGCAGGAGCTGAGCGATCTGCTGACGAGCGCAGAGTTTTCCTTTGAAGAGGATGAAATTCTGCCCGGCACGCAGATGGAAATCCACGACGACAGCTTCTGGATTGCCGACGGCGCGGAGGTCAAAAAATGGGTGCTTGCGCACTTCTATCCACAAAAGGAAGCGTAAAAACGGACGCATCGCAGGATGCGTCCGTTTTCGGTTTCGGCGGTTCAGTTTTTGTTCCACAGCCCGTATTGCGCTTCGTTTTGCAGGGCAGAGAGCATCATTTCCCGCGCGTTGGGATAGAGCTTGCAAAGACTGTCGAGCAGATACTTCATCTCTTCACGCTCGGTCGCGCCGTTGGCGGGGCAGGGAGAAGGAATGATGGGCAGCTGCATTTCCCGCGCCACGTGAATGATGTGCTTTTCGGGAAGATAGACCATCGGGCGGATAACGGTCAAATCGGCTTTGGAAAGATAGGACTTGGGATGAAAGGTGTGGATGCGCCCCTCGTGCAGCAGACACAGCAGCAGCGTTTCCAGCGCGTCGTCCCGGTGGTGTCCCAGCGCAACTTTGTTGCAGCCGCATTCCTTTGCCAGGTCGTTCAGTGCGCCGCGGCGCATTTTGGCGCAGAGCGAACAAGGATTTTTCTCGTGGCGCTCTTCAAAGATGATGCGGCCGATCTCCGTCGGCCGGACAATATATTCCACGCCGAGCTTTTCGCACAGGGCCGCGACTTTGGAGGTGTCAAACGGCTCCAGGCCCATCGTCAGCGTCAAACCCTTGACCTCAAAGCGCTGCGGCGCAAACTTGCGGTAAAGGCTCAGCGCGTAGAGCAGCAGCAGACTGTCCTTGCCGCCGGAAACCCCTACGGCCACGATGTCGCCGTCTTCAATCAGATGAAAATCCTCGCAGGCGCGGCGGATGCAGCCCAGCACTTTTTTCATGGATTTCGGTTCCTCCTACAAAGTGTTCATGTGGGCTTGCCATTTTGCCCACTAAAGATTATACTTCATTTGGATGTTTTCGCAACTTTATTTTTCGCGTCGTCGTCTTACTCATAGTAAAAAATGGGAGGAAATCCGAGATGCCTTTTCCTGAATGGCTCCGTGCGGCGGGCACAGTGGTAGGAATGTCTGCACTGCCCGTGCTCGAACTCAAGGCTTCGATTCCGGTAGGATTGGCTATGGGGCTGCCGCTGTGGGAGACCTTTTTGATAGCGGTGATCGGTTCTACGATTCCGGTGCCGTTCATTCTTCTTCTGCTGCGTCCATTCTTCCGCTGGTGCAAAGGACGGCCGTTTTTCCACGGCATTGCGGAAAAACTTGAAGGACGTTTTCGCAAAAAGGCGAGCGGCGTGCGGAAGTATTCTTTGTTGGGACTGTTTCTGTTTGTTGCGGTTCCATTGCCGGGAACGGGCGTTTGGACAGGCAGCGGCATTGCCGCCATGCTCGACATCCGCATTGCGCACGCGCTGCCGGTGATTGTGCTGGGCAACTGCGTGGCGGGATTGCTGATGCTGTTGCTGGGTCAGATTGTGATTCTGTAAAATATGCTTTTAAATAGAAAAATAGACAGGTTCTGAGCGGGGAACCCCGTTGACGAACGGGGGAATGTGTGTTATCTTTATTAAAGTGACAACCGAATAAGAACGCCTTATAAAGAGTGGTAGAGGGACGGGCCCGATGAAACCCGGCAACCGGTCATGCACATTTGACAGTGGTGCCAATTCCCGCAGTGCGAAAGCGCTGAAATATGAGGTGGAAGTGTGCTTTGAAATGAGCCTTCTGCCGTGGTGAGCGCAGAAGACTTTTTTATGTCTAAAAAATCCATGCGGCGTTCTTATCTATCCCGGAAAAGTCAACTGAAAAGCGAGAAAGGATGTAAGAAAAAATGCTGCAGGAAGGAACGAGATTCTTTACTTCTGAATCGGTTACGGAGGGTCATCCCGATAAGGTCTGCGA
>Ga0129310_1002284_pt1 | contig 14588 bp, 9 predicted proteins | sample Go1ome_2_FD_94433 | JGI IMG/M metagenome (GOLD analysis project Ga0129310, IMG submission 94433) | Western lowland gorrila individual fecal microbial communities from Wisconsin, USA - Go1022A metagenome | ecosystem: Host-associated > Mammals > Digestive system > Large intestine > Fecal | place...
ACAGAACCTTTCATGTAGTCGGCATAGAATGCGAATGCGTTGCGATAGTCTGCTGCACCGACAGGCTGGCAGGGGATGAATGTATCAACAATCTTACTTGTTCTGCCGTTGCTGAAGAAATAGATGGTCTGTTGGTGTTCAACCATCACATCATTCAAATCATAGTCACCAGCAGTAGGCCAAAGGTCTTCGTAGGTGTATGTCCGGTAGGTGGTTTGGTCTGCCTTGTAGAGGGCTGTTTTCTCTGGTAAGTCTTTCGGCTTGTACTGTTTGTCAATACCATTAGGCGATGTGGTAACGCCGAAGATGACATCGTCAAAAGTAAATGAATCGGGATCACCCTCTTTGGGCGTCTTATTTTCAAAGCAGAAATATGTGGTGGTGTTGTCGGGAAGGAGTGTCACACATGAGTAGTGTCCGTCCTTGTTCATATATCCCTCTGCACATCTGCGTGTGTCACCCTGGATAGAAGGAATCTTATAAGTGGCATCGGGCAACATGTTCTTGCTGTTTGTCACCAGTTTCGATACGATGAAGTATCCGATGGTGTAACCAGCAGGGAAATGTGTGCTGACATGACCTTCGTCATCTACATAGAGCAACTGACAGCGTGTGTTGGGGCTGACGGGAGCGTTCTCGGCACCGTAGTTGAGCACACCTCCCACTTTCGAACCATTTTCGCAATAGGGGATAGAGTTGCCTACTGATACATTGGGGAATATGATGTATTTCTTCAGTTTATTGAATGATTCTGGTGTCTGCTTCTGGTCAGAGGGGTAATAGTAATAGCCCAATGATATCTGGCTATAAGCATATTCGGTAGCGAGTGTTACCCATACTTCAGCATCGGTATAGGTAACTTCCTTTCCATTCTCTATTCCTTTTTTGGCCAGAGTTGTTGCCAGAGCACGTTCATCAACGTCTTGTGCCCATTTTCTATTATCGTTTCCTGTTTTGCGGTATGCAAGACCATTCCACAATGCAGCCTGTAAGCGACGCAGATGGTCACCAGTGATGTCGCCTTCGCTGATAATGCCATTGACATCGGTTACCTTTCCGTAGCGGTTCCCCTCCCAGGGGTTGATGCAGTAGAGATTGTTGGTTTCATCTACTGTCCACACCTTGTATTGCTTTTCTGCATTTGCAGCACGGGTCATAGCTGGCTGTGCGGCACGAGTCTGCGCAGTTTGGGTTGCATCAATAGTGATGTGGCCGTTCTCAATAGTTGATTTCAGAATGGTGGGTATGCCGAAACCGTTGGCATAGAGATAAACTTGCTTGGCATGTGCAGGAAGTGTGATGTTCTCTCTGACTTGACCGTTCTCGTTGGTAAAAACACGGCAGAGTGGTGTCCCGTTTGTACTTGGGTCACCATCGGCATTCATTGTTTCTGGAAATTCATCATAGATGTCAATGAGTGTATTGGCTCCTAACGAACCGTAATTCACATCAAGATTTACCACTTGTGAAGTCTTGAAGTCGAAATACTCACTTGATGGTTTGAGATTTGTATCCTGATCGTCTTTTGGAGCTTGAAAGTCAAATTTGGTACAACCGGCAGTCACTGCTATTGTTGCCAAGATAACTAGTTTTTTAACAGATAGCGTATTCATTAAATTGATAAAAAATAAATAAATATGTTGTTAACGCGCAAAATTATATATTTGACGCCGTTTTTACGAAAATAATAGACGAAAGCCGTATATCTATATATGTCTTTTTTGGTATTTAACATAAAAAAACACATTTTTTGTGGTTTGTTGGAGTTAGGTTGGTAAATAATGGAGTTCAGCATGACCCAATTCCACACTAAAAATTAGTTGGTTTCAATTTGCTTATTACATTCACCTTTAACTGTTGCTTCGGCTCGCCTTGATAATGCTGTTTGTAATACTACCGAAAGGATGATGAGCAGTACGCCAAACCAGAATGCGCCATTGAGTTCTTGTCCTTCGTCGAAGAGCATCATGGCGAGTACAATGCTATAAAGCGGTTCGAGGTTATAGCTCAGATTGACGGTGAATGCTGATATGGTGCGTAGTGCTTGTAGCTGTGTGAGGAACGGACCGATGGTAAACACCGATGCAAACACCAATATCATGGCCCAGTCGATACCCGTAGGCAATAGTGTTGCGGTGGGGTAGAGGTGGAGATATATTGGCAATATGACAGTCAGAGCGCCCCATCCTGCCAACAGTTCGTAGAGTAGCATGGTGCTGCTTGAGCGTCCGGTTTGCTGTTGTACACGTTTGCTGGTAATGGAGAATAAGGTGTAGAACAGCGATGAGAATGTACCGATGATGATACCTGTGCGATGTCTGGTGTCCAGACCGAAGATGAGTAGGATGCCTGCCAGAGTGATAAGACTGAGTGCCAGTTCATGCCACGACATACGTCTGTGCCCGATGAGCGGTTCGATGATGGCAGTAAAGAATCCGTTGAGTGCGATACAGACCACAGCGATACTTACATTTGATGCTTTGATACTGGCGTAGAACAATACCCAGTGAATAGCCAACAGTATGCCACATCCAGCAATACGTGCAAGTTGGTGGCGTTCGGGTATGCTGACGCGGTGGTTCATGCGCATTACAATCCATAGTACGATGGCTGCAATAAGCATTCTATACCAAACTAAAGGAATCTCTGTTAGTGCGATGATACGCCCGAAGATACCGGTAGCTCCCGCCAACAGTATGCCGATGTGTAGTCTCAGATAGTTGTGTGGGTTGTTTTCTTGTGACATATTAAGGCGTTTTTTTGCTTTGCTGTAAGTTTGTTATTCCTTCTTAGTCGTCTTTACAGGTTTCTTATCGCTCATATATCTCTTATAGAGTGTATAGTATTTATCGTAGCGTCCGTCTCGCACCACCGCCTTGAGCTTGGCATAGAGTTGTGGTTCGGTGTTGATGAAATTGACCAGTTTGGGATGGAATTGTTCACCGATCAGGTCGTTAATCTCTCCCATCACCCGTTCAAAACTTCGTGGTGTATGATAGTTACGACCGATATTCTCGGTTGCTGCATCCATACAGTCGCAGAGTGTGACGAGGCAGATAATGGGGAAATAGGGCGATCGTCTGTTTTTGAAAGAAGCAGGATATCCGTCTCCGTCATACCATTTGTGATGTCCCAGTGCCACGTCGAGATAGGGGTGAAGCGATGGGTCGATGGCAAAAAACTGCCTTGACTTTTCCGGATGCAGTTGTATGATTTGAAATTCGTGGTCGGTGAGTTTTCTGAAACTATTATTGATGACCATCGGCATAGAGATTTTGCCTAAGTCGTGGTATAGTGCCGATTTATAGATGAGATCTATCAGTTCTTCTTTCTTCTCCATGACATCAGCCACCTTTTCATAGCCAGGCACACCGACAAAATAGTTGGGGTCGCTGTCTATCATGGCTTCGCCCAGTATCTTTGCCAGCTCTGCCACCATTGAAACATGAACATAGGTGATGGGTTGTTCCACAACGATGAGTTGGAAGAGCAGGTCGCTCTTTTCTTCTGCATTGAGATATTTCAACAGTCTGGGGTTGGTGGCGATGGTAGAAAGTATCTTACCTTTCTCAAACGGATACTTACTATGCTCGTAGCGAGAAAAGATGTCGAGCAGTGAATGGAAATATTCTTTTATGATTTTTCCTTTCTTCTCTTGTGGGAAGGAGGTGTTTTCAAGCACCGTGACGTAACTCTCTGTGAGATTATACAAGTAGTTGATTTTGTTTTTCGGTACTCCACTCTTGTTGGTGAAATCAGTTTCTTTTGCCAGTTTAGCTTGGAATCTGTTGAAGGCTTCGTCCCATGTAATATTGCCCATATAGGCCTCTACCAATAGGTCGTCGTAATCCACTTTGGCATAGTAGCGATTGCGTAAATGACCTGTAATGCCCCTTTCTCGTCGCACGTCACAGTATTCCTTGTAGAGTTCGTCGCGTAGTTCGGGAATATTGTGCCCTTGACTGATATAGGAGAAAATGCCACGGTATTTGAATACATCAATTGACCATTTGGCATATTCGTTCAGCAGACTGTCTTTTTGAAGAATGGCTTGCGATTCGGGTTGGGCATAGATGCGTTCCATGGTTTTGCTCATGTTCAGACACTCTTTCAACGGGATGTTTCCTGCCTCTGCATGCAATATCACCAGATTGACGAATGCCGAGATGAGGTAGTATCTGTTGAGTGGGTCTTTGAATTTGGCGAATCTGTCGGCCTGATTCATCATCTTGTGGAAGTATAACTCAGAGCGCATCTCCGCTTCCTTATCACCCATACGTGAGAACTGATAGTTGGTCATACCCGAACAGAGATAGCAAAACATCAGATGCTCAATATCCTGTGTGTCCTCATAGTGTGGCATGAGGATATCCAGCATCGTTTCGTAGAGAAACATGTCGTTGGTGTTTCTGAATAACAAGTGGCGTGTCCAGTAGTAGAGCGAATCGTATGCAGCTTCTGGCACATCCTTATCGGCAAAGAAATCTTTCACCACCGAGAGATTGGCATTATTCTTTCCGTATAGTTCCGAATACTTCACCGCCCTCCGTTTGAACATGTCAATCCAGTCCTCCTGTTGCATGGGAAGGAAGATACTGTCATTATAGGCATTGTATCTCTTGAAGTCGTATTCGAAGTCGAGGAACGTTTTACTGAAACACGGTGCGCCTTTGATGACAAACGGATGCGCTTCGAGTTTCTTGCGTTGGGTACGTTCTTGGTCGGGAAACACCTGTCGTGCCCACGATGTGCCAATGGTTACGGAATAAACATAGTGTTGTGCCTGCATGTTGATGGTCTGCAGCACAAAGATAATAAGAGTCAGTATGTATTTCGTACGCATCTGGTGGTTTCGGTGCATGTTGGATATCATTGGGGTTTGTTTTGCAAAATTACACCTTATAATTGTAATGACCAAACATTTATTTGGAAATCTGCAAGACTAAGCGTGTTGCTGTTTTGTCTGACAGTTTGATACTATTCTCTATGACGACAATTCTTTTTCGGTTGTTGACTGAAAAAGGATAGATGCAGGATAGAAAATACAAAGAAAAAATGGACTGCTCCATCACCGGAGCAGTCCATGTTGAATCAAAAGTAATGAATTATTTGAAAATCAGTTGTGCAAATTGATAGATGCTTTCGCGCCATACAGGCCAAGTGTGACCGCCTGGGTACTCGTAGTAGTCGTATTTCAAACCCATTTCGTCAAAGCGTGCACGCATGGCTTTGCAGTTTTCATAGGCGATGTCTTCTTCTCCGCCCATCGACAGCCAAAGCTTCTTGAGGTTCTTATTGTAGATGGCAACCTTTTCTTTCAGCGTTTTGTAACATGCCTCCGTATCAATAAACGATGCCCAAGGTACTCGCTCTTTAAACCATCCCGAACTGAATACACCGGCATAGCTCACCAGGTCAGGACTTGACACCAAGGCGTTGAGTGTATGTATTCCACCCATTGACAGTCCGGCTAAGGCACGATACTTCATGCCTTTCTTCACTCGGAAGTTCTTCTCTACGAAAGGAATCCCCTCTTGTGTCCATTCGGCAGTAAAGTCGCTGGTGTTGCCATCCATCATCACTACAACCATTGGTACAGCCTTGCCATCGGCAATCAAGTTGTCGAGAATGATATCTGTCAGTCCTTGGTTGCTCCATCCGCGTTCGTCCTCACCGCCACCATGTTGCAGATAGAGCACGGGAAAGGTGGCTTTGGGATTGGTATCGTAGGCTGCAGGGGTATAGATATACATGGTTTTCCATTTGTTGTCAACCTTTGAGAAGTATCGTTTGCGGTGTACGTCGCCACGAGCAACATCACGTTGGGCAAAGCGTGGAGCTTTGATTTTATCATAGGGAATCTCCACACCGCTGGTCATCATCGAACAGCCATAGAACGATTCACTCTGCGGATCTGCCACACGCACTCCGTCTATTACGAGGAAATAGTAGTGGAAACCTTCGCTCTGCGGATCGGTCACACAAGTCCATATGCCATCACGGTCTTTATACATATCATATTTCCGTCCAAGGTCTATCTGCACATGTTTGGCAGTAGGAGCCTTGACGCGGAATACCACACGATGGTCGGCCAATACCTTAGGATACTGTTGTCCGCGGATATTCCACAGCGAAGGCTGTCCTTCTTGGTTAGCGAGTGTTTGCTTGACTTTGGCCTCTTGTTGGAAGAACGTCACCATTTCGTTGAAGGTATTTTCGTTGAATGTCACAGGACCATGCTCGCCACCTTCCACGGTGATGAACTTTTCCAACCGTCCGTTTTTCTTCAGTGCCGCAGCAAAACGCTCGCTCTGACAGTAAGGCACTACGCTGTCGGAATTGCCATGTATGACGAGGAAACGAGGGATGTTGGGTGTGACGTAGCTGTAAGGACTGGTGAGTGAAATCATGTCAGGCATATCGGCAGGCGCACCACCTATCAGTGCGGCTTCTGGTGATTTGGCATCTTTTACCGTCTCGCAGCGTTCCATAGTTGCCATATCGACTGGTCCAAACCAATCCACTACAGCATCCACTTCACTGGAATAGTCTGTATAATGCCCTACATTGCCTTCGATATCTACCGTGGTCTTACCTACGGTGTGTGTCTTCATGTGGTTGGTTACACCAGCCAGCGATGACAGATGACCACCAGAAGAATATCCTGTGATGCCGATGAACGAGGTGTCGAGATGATAGTCCTCGGCATGGGCACGAATATAGCGGATGGCGGCTTTCACATCGTTAATCTGTGCAGGGAATTTTGCGTCACCGCTACTACGATGGTTGATGCTTACTACGGCAAATCCGGCATCCACCAGAGGTTTGCCGATTGATAGATAGCCCATGGCCTTCATGTTGTTGGCAAACCATGCGCTACCATATATTACCATCACCACTTTATACTTCTCATGACCTGTAGCAGGTAGATAGATGTCCAGTCGGTGAGCTTCCAAACTATCGCCTGCATAGTTCAAATCCTTGTACTGCGGATTGGTTTCTGGCATTTTGAATCCGCCTGGTGCGCTCTGTGGCTGTGCCATCATCACAATGGCACAGCAGAGCATAAGTAATGATAAGATAGTTTTTTTCATTATAGTATTTTTGACTATATGCTTTATTTGAAGAGCAGCGGTGCCATAGTGTGCAGGGCACGGCGCCATGACAGAAACTCGTGGGCTGTGCCCTCAGAGATATGTCCCACAGCGTTGAAACCAGCTTCTTTCAAGCGAGCTGTTGAAGCGTTGATGGCTTCGGGACGCTCTTTGCTACCACAGCTTTGGAAGATCAGTTTCACCTCGCCCTTATCTTTCAGATCGGCAGGTTCGTACTGTCCACCGCTCAGCAGTCCCCAGTATGCAAACACCTCTGGACGGCGCATGGTGATGAGTTTGGTCTCAAAACCACCCATTGACAATCCTGCCATTGCACGATTGCTGCGGTCAGCCTTGGTCTGGAAATTGGCATCAATATAAGGAATGAGCTCATCTACCAATACGGTTTCAAACTCCTTGGCATCAAACTTATTGATATGTCCGAAGCGCACATCGTTGGTCATGCCGTAGGTCATCACAATGATAAACGGTTTGCACTTACCTTCTGCAATCAGGTTGTCCATTATCAGGTTGGCATGACCTTGGTTGCTCCAAGCTGTTTCGTCCTCGCCCCATCCGTGTTGCAGATAGAGTACAGGGAAGCGTTCTTTCTTGTTTTTGCCATACGTCGGTGGAGTATAGACAAAAGCGCGACGCACGGTGTTGGTGCTTTTTGAGGGGAACAATACCTGTTGTACATGACCATGAGCCACATTCATGCGGTTCTCATAGAATGCTTGATCGTGGGCAGGAATCTCAATACCACTCTCCCAACGGCATGAACCATAGTAGTTGTTGGCACCTGGGTCGTTTACCACAGCACCATCAATGGTCAGGTGATAATAGTGGAAACCTTCATCCATAGGACCTTCTGTAGTTCCAGTCCATACGCCGTCCTTGTCTTTGCGCAGTACTGTACCGCCACGACCACCTAATCCGAGACTTACAATAACAGATTTGGCATCTGGAGCGACAATGCGGAAACGGGCATAACCCTCAGAGTTAACCATAGGATACTGTTGTCCAGGCTGGTTCTTTGAACTGGGTACAAAGTCTTCCTTAGGCTGATGTTGGTCGAGTGCAACATTGAAGTCCTTCACTACGCTATATACCTTCTTGGCTTTGTAGTTTGCATCAAAGAGCAACGGATGGTTATTCACGCCAAGCCAGGAGTCGCGGTCAGAAAGATTCCAAAATGTTACGTTGTCAATCACGTCCTTGTGTTTGCGCAATACGCGGAATACACGTGCATACTGGTCTTCCTGCAGCGCAGCAATATAAGCGGGCTGTGCAACGGCTTGACCACGTGAGAACTGCAACTGTCCTCCCATTTCTTCATTGGTACGGATGTCGAGTTCGGTGATGTGGATATGTTTTACCAACTGAGAATATTTGGTCAGTGCAGCATCAACATCCTTTTCCGATGGTCCATAGATGTTGTAGTGCCCCTGCATACCAATACCAGTGATGGGTACACCGGCATCCTGCATCTTCTTCACCATATTATATATACGCTCGCACTTCTTGGGGTCTGCAGCGTTGTAGTCGTTATAGAACAGCAGAGCGTTGGGGTCTGCCTCATGGGCATATTCAAAAGCTTTGGCAATAAATTCATCGCCACAAAGTTTGAACAGACGACTTTGACGATAGGGAGAAGGCTCCTGTCCAGGACGGAAGCGCATCATGTTGTTGTCGTTCATGGCTTCGTTGACCACATCCCATGCATATACAATGTCCTTATATCTGTTGACCACTGTATGGATATGTTCGCGCAAGCGTTGGTAGAACACCTCTTTCTTTACTTCCTTACCTTTTTTATCGGTAAACATCCAGTCGGAGAACTGGCTGTGCCAAACCAGACAATGTCCGCGCAGTTTGATACCATTCTGTCGACAGAAGTTGGCAATACTGTCTGCAGCCCCCCAGTTCCATACACCTTCTTTCGGGTGTACCGATACAGGTTTCATATCATTCTCGGCAGTCACACTGTTAAATTCGCGCTTGATCAGTGCGATTTGTTCAGGCTGTGCAATATTGTGCTTATTGACAGCCACACCAATAGTGAAATAGTCTTTGTAGGCATCTTTCAAACCCTGTGCCTGAGCGGTTGTTGCGCTGATTGCAGCAAGAGCAACCCATACAATCTTTTGTTTGATCTTCATGTCTTTAGTTTAATTGTTTTAGGATGATGCAAAGATATATATAAAATATGTAGTAATGGTCATGCGGTGTAACACATTCTTTTTCGGTTCTTTCATTTCTGCTGGTTGAGATAATAGATAAAGATGTTGAAATGGTGTGTGGGATGAAGTTGGAAGCAAGTGCAGATGTCCTGATATTGATTATTCTTGAATAAGAAGACAAAAATAACGAGTCCACGAAAACCATGTTCCGTGGACTCGTTTCGTATGATAGCGTGAGTGCTTTTTGCTTGAAGTTTAGTTTTTCTTTGTCAGCACATAGTGTTTAGCCATTTCTCCTTCAGGCTCGTTGCCGAGCGAATCGGTCATGATGAGGCTATTGTCATCCTTAACCTTGTAGTAAGAGGCCTCACCACTTGATGGGCGGATAATCTCAATCACATGATTTGCTGATACCTTGAAGATGCCACTTGCCTCGTCGTGTCCATCCTTGCGGTCGATGTAGTCGGCAGCATACTGGTAAGTGCTATCGCTGTTGAGTGTCAAGACAGTCTTGATTCCTGGGCAATCTGCTGCGGGGAGTGTTCCCTCATAGGTGCCCGCAATCGATTCGATAGCAATGCCATCAGCCTGCAGCGAATCACTCTCTACACAGCTGAGGCTATCTGTATCAGTTTTCTGACCTGTTGTCTTGTTGCCATTGCATGAAACAACAAACATTGCAGCAATAACGGCTGCAACTAAAACCATTGTCTTTTTCATATTTTATACACTTTGTTTTGATAAATAGTCAAGGGTAATCCACACTTTTCCTGATGAAGTTCCCGTTTCATCATCTAATGAGTGGGATTGTTGTATGTGGAAGTTTATGTGGAGTAGGAGGGTGTTGCACCTGTTTTGTTATTCATCCCAATAGCGAATCTTGCGTGTCTGCACCACGTTGGTAGATTGGCTTTGTGCATCTTTCTCCCAATACACGATGTTGAGTTGGTTGCGTGTCCAGTTGCCGTCATCGTCGTGGGCGGTATATTCATTGCGCATATTGACCGACATCAGACACTCCTTTTGTTCATTATAAACCTTTTGACTCTCGTTGAGTATTTCGTTCTTTTCGTTGTAGATATACTCATTGACATAGGTGATGGCAGCTTTCTCGTTGGTCAGCGTTCGGCGCACCAGTCTGTTTCTGTCATCATACTCATAACTGATGCTGCTTGTGCCGTTGCGTTCCAGCATCTTCGCCTTTGTCAGATAACCATATTCATTATATATGCGCTCCATGATGTCAGGATTCTCCATCTTGCCGTCTCGTGCGAAACGCTCCATGGCATTCTCCGACACCGGATTGGTGGTCATCACCTCTTGCACATTGCCTTTCAGTCCCAACAGCACCGCATCTTTATAAAAAGGAGTAGTAGGTTGGAAGAAGATATTGATATCCGAAGCCCCATCGTTGTTTTTAGTGATAGACACTTTCACATTGCCATAGTCATTGAAGAAATAGTATGATCCGTTTCGTGTGGTATAGTTGCCATAGTCTTGTGACAGTTTGCGGAGAAAATAAGCCGTATTGCGGTTCATCATCTCTTTGGTACGATAGGGTCCCACGGTGAAATACATCGATTCAACCCGTTTGGTGTCTTTATCGGCACTAACCATCAGTTTGGCACGTATGCCATAGAAATTTCCTCGGAAATAATAGTCTTCGCCATCTCCCGAATCTCCCCATGGTGTGAAGTTTTTCTCTTGTATGCGTACAAGGAACGAATCGACCGCTCCCTCGATGGGCACACCCATAAAGTCGAGGCAGCGCACATCTGTAGTCTGTGCCTTTCCGCTGGCAAGTGATAGCCAGACCATTAGTGTTATGATGCAGTATCTAACCATTTTCCGTGCAAAGATAGTGCAAACCGAGAGAAGTACAAAGAAAAAAAATATATTTTTTTTCTTTTATTTCCGAACGTGAGTATCTTGGGGCTGTAGGTCCAAAGATAGTGCAAATCGAATGCAGAATAGCAAGCTTGCTTAAATATTATACTTAAAAAAACATAATAACCCAATTGTTTTGCTATGTTTATTTGGATGAATGTGTCAAAAAGTGTATCTTTGTGATGATTTTATGTGTCAGAAAGTGTAAGATATTACCATTGTTATGTGTCTAAAAGTGTAAATCTATGAAAAGAAAGATATATACTCAGCTTGTAGATTGGAAGAACCAAGAGCGTCGTAAGCCATTGGTATTAAATGGAGTAAGACAATGTGGGAAAACCTATATTCTAAAAGAATTCGGCCAAAAAGAGTTTGATAATCTTGTTTACGTCAGTTGCGATAGGAATGAGAGTCTGCATGCAATATATTCAAGCGACTTTGACACAACAAGAATTATTAGAGGATTAAGTGCTTTGACCGGAGAGGATATAATCCCCGGCAAGACTCTTATATTCTTAGATGAGGTGCAAGCATTTCCACAAGCATTGGAAGCATTGAAGTATTTCTGCGAAGATGCCCCAGAGTATCATATTGTTGTTGCAGGTTCGTTGTTAGGAGTAGCCTTGCATACAGGAGTGTCTTTTCCTGTAGGCAAGGTACAGACCATGCGACTATTTCCTATGGATTTTGAAGAATTTCTTATGGCAATGGGTGAAGATCAACTATTAAAACTTATGCATAGCAAGGACTATAAGCTGATGAATGCCTTTCATGAGAAACTGAAAGACTATTTGCGACAATACTATTACGTGGGTGGAATGCCTGAAGTAGTGAAGACGTATGTGGAAAACAGATTGTTAAACCAAGTGCGCACTATACAGAACGAAATTCTCTCCAACTATGCCAGCGACTTCTCCAAGCATGCTCCTACGCAAGAGGTGCCACGCATAGACATGGTATGGCAGTCGATATTGGGCCAACTTTCTAAAGAGAACAAGAAATTTGTGTATGGTGTATTGAAGAAGGGTGGCAGAGCCAAGGAGTTTGAACTGGCCATACAATGGTTGGTGGATGCTGGTTTAGTGTATAAGATAACAAAGGTGACAAAGCCGGAATTGCCCTTGAAGTTTTATGAAGACTTGTCGGCATTCAAGCTTTATCTATGCGATTGTGGACTGATGGGGGCTATGGCAGATACCGCAGCCAAGGATGTGTTGCTTGGTGATAACGTGTTTACGGAGTATAAAGGAGCGTTCACCGAACAGTATGTTCTTCAACAGTTGCTTGCGTCAGGCATCAATCACATCTACTATTACAGTTCTGACACATCTCGTATGGAAATGGATTTCCTTGTTCAGTGCAACGGTGCCCTATTGCCTATAGAGGTAAAGGGCGGAACAAGCATAAAGGCCACTTCGCTGCACAACTATCTTATGGAGCATCCTGACATATCAGCCATACGCTATTCTATGCTGCCATACCGCCAACAAATGAACATCACAAATATGCCGTTATACGGAGTTTTCCTACAATAAGAACATCGGTCAAGCAAAGTAGCTTGTTAATAATCCTCTACAAGCCTGTCTGCACTATGTTTCTGAATCCCGCCACCACTCCCTACTTTTGAAATGCTTTCGCCTGTTGGAATCACTTATTGGTTCTTATCTTTGAACAGTTGCCTATTCCTTCAGCCATCCACTGATAAGGTTGATGATTTCCTGTCTGGTGGGTTCGGGGAATGAGAGAATTCGTGTGCGGTGTGAACCACCCTGGCAAACATAAACATGCAAGTTGGTTTTGTTTTTGGTGAATGGTAGTCCGGCAACGCCCGATGCGCCCCATGGGTCAAGGTCACCATAGATATAGACCATCTTAGGATCGTTGTGGGTCAGATATTCCACTGTACGTTTGTAGAGTTCCGGTGAGAATTTCACGTCTGCTGCATCTTTGGGCAACATCAGTCGCTTCAGGTATCCTTTTGCAGTCTTGATGCTCAGGTATTTCTTGAAAGGTTTGGTATAATAGCCATAGTAGCCCAGTTCGCGTGCAGCCTGCACGTTGAATGAGATGTGCCGATTCTGATGAGAGAAATAGTTGGGTTCGCATATTCCTATCCAGTAGTCGAACACCTGTTGGTCGGTAGCATTATTTGTGGGAATCTTCTCTATATCCTCTCCCCATTGCCAGAACGCAAAGGAGTATTCCAATACCGAGAAGTCGAAGATTTCTGCCAATGGTGCATTAAAGGTGTAGTGCCTGTCGTTGCAGTATTTCTCCAATAGGGTCAGGAGTGCTGCCTTTCTTTTGAAAAGTAGCAATTGGAAGTTGAGCACCTTCTGTCGGTTCTCTTTGGTAGAAACCTCGTATTGCAGGAATTTTTCGTGTCTTCCGTCCTCTACTGCTGTATTTAGCGGTGCCACGTAGGGCACAGAGATATCCACATCGTTGGGAAAGAATGCTCTGTAGAACATGGTTGTCTGCCCGCCTTTGCTGATGCCAGTGGCAATCCATTTCCCTTTGTACATTTCGTGAAAGGTCTTGTTGACGTGGTGCAGGTCGTATAGCGAGTTTTCCACGGTGAGATAATCCCAGTTGCAAGGTTTCGGCATTGACTGGTCGAAGTATCTATATTCCACAAACACGATATTGGTATTGAAGAGTTTCGACACTTCCTCTATATAGCCTTCGCGCATGGCATAGCTGGCATCATATCCCTCGGTGACGAGCACAGTAGGGCGGTCGAAGCCGCGATGACATACCACTACGCGCTGTTCGAAGTTGCCCTTTGTCGCATCTTTGGCATCGAGTTGCTGTTGAATGAAGCACACGTACTTCTCTGGAAACTGTGTGCTCTTTAGTGTTTCCACCCGACTCACTCCCGGCAGTGTAGCGATGCGCTTACCCACCTCTCCCAGTTCTGTTGCCAACATCTGCAATGGCACGATGAGCAGTAGCATCAGCCACATGGCTGATTTCATGTTTGAAAATCTCAGTTTCATTATAGTCTTATTGTTTATTCCTGTTTTGGTAGTAGCAGAAGCTTGCGACTCCTGTATTCATGGATTTGCACTACAAAGTTACTCATCTTTTCATAAACCAACAAAGAAAACCTCAAAATAATCATAGTATTCCTGTTGCCCTCATCTTTCGCGTAATGTTCACGCGCGTATGCGTATGCGCGATGTGTTGTTTTTTCGACCACCGACCACCCGTGATGGTTATGTTTCTGAGTAGTAAAGACTTATCTGGTGTTCGATGTCGTGGAATCGACCACCCTTCAACCACCTTTCGACCACCAACTAGTAAGCGTATCCGCGATGCTTGTATATATCCTTATAAAATAAATGTCGCTCAGTATTATCCCTGAGCGACATTTATTTGTTTCCATTTGTCTGGTAACATATCTCTGTACTTGCTTAATGGT
>Ga0129310_1002286_pt1 | contig 14568 bp, 11 predicted proteins | sample Go1ome_2_FD_94433 | JGI IMG/M metagenome (GOLD analysis project Ga0129310, IMG submission 94433) | Western lowland gorrila individual fecal microbial communities from Wisconsin, USA - Go1022A metagenome | ecosystem: Host-associated > Mammals > Digestive system > Large intestine > Fecal | place...
AGCGAATTCAACTTAAAACAAAACTGACTCCGCTTGAATTGCGAAGCCAGTTCATTGTTTGATTTAATTTTCCATAGGGGCTTTTTTGTGCTGTACGCACAATGTGGGGCGGATCATCAGCACACGGCTCTTTTTCGCGTATCAGACCTAAAAAATATCCGCCTCCTCGCGGAAGCGGATACTTCATCTCAAAAATTACTCAGCCTGAGGAGCGCCAACAGGACATGTACCTGCGCAAGCACCGCAATCCAGACATGCAGAAGCGTCGATAACGCACTTGCCGTCAGCCTCAGAAATAGCACCTACGGGGCACTCAGCCATGCAAGCGCCGCAGCCGATGCAATCGTCATTGATCTTATAAGCCATAGTAATATACCTCCTTGAAATACTCGTTTCGGAACTTCGGACACCCACATCGGATGTCCGCGTCCGTCCCTCTTACAAATATAATAATATCACATTTTCACAAATAGTCAAGGGTTTTTATGAAAATTTAATGAAAAATTAATAAACGATTAGTTAAGACTAACCAATTCAATAGTTTGCAACGACTAACTAACATAACATCATAGCCGAACCATCGCAGAAAGTCGTTATTCCCACGCAGAAACGCGATTTTGTCAGTGCAGACTTACCTGCTTGCAACAATGTCTTTTCACTTAAAACCGATGTGATATAAGGAAAATAGCAGCTTCAAAGTTAACCATGGTTAACATTTAATTCACAAAGTCAAACTTCGTCTGACTGAACAGCTTTTCTGTCCCAAAGCAATACAAGATTAAAAATTTCATTAACATTCATATAATTATAAAGAATAAAACGTTTTCGTATGTTATAATACAGTATACGGATAAGACAGTTTTTATTCAAGCAGCTGAAAACTGTTGTCAAATACGTACAAAATCACTGAGATATCTCAGGAATGGGGAGGACTAAAACAATGATAAAAGGTAAAATGTTAAAGACAGCCGCACTGACGGCTGCACTCATGCTGACACTTGCTGCTGCACCTGCAATGCAGAACAGCTTCGTTCAGCCCGCAGCACTGACCGCTTACGCTTATGAATACAACGATATGAACTACACCACTGTAGAGTATAACGGCATTTCTTACGCAAAGTATTCCGATCACGTTGAGGCTAATGGCTTCACATCAGGCAATTCTTCGGCTTCTTCACTGGTCATACCGTCCACTGTTGACGGTCTGCCTGTTACCGCCATCGCACGCAACAGCTTCCAGTTTTGCGATAACCTGTCAAGCATCACTTTCCCGTCTTCACTTAAAACCATCGGCTACTATTCTTTCGGCTTCTGCAAAAATCTCACTTCCGTGACATTCCCAAGCAGCATCGACACCATCGAGATGCACGCATTCGAGTACTGTTCAAACCTTTCAACAGTTTCGTTCCCGAACAAGCTGGTAAAGATACACGATAAGTGCTTTGACGCTACACCCTGGCTGAAAGCAAAGAAAGCAGAAAGCAAGCTGGTCACCGTAAACGGCGCGCTGTTCTACGCACAGGAGGCTTCAGGCGACATAACACTGTCTTCTGACATAAAGTATGTTTCTCCGGGTGCATTCTCACGCAACAGCAATATCTCATCTGTAGTGTTCCCCGCAGGCGTTACCGAACTGTGCGACAGCACTTTCTACATGTGTGACAATCTGAGAACAGTCGAACTGCCCGGTGTCACAAAGATATGCAACATGTCACTGGCAGGCTGCCCTTCACTGAGAGATCTGAAGATCTGCGGCAACCTTACCGAGATCGAACAGTACGCTTTCCTTGACACAGATAATTCCTGCACTGTCACATTCTATGGCAGTCAGTCCAAATGGAACAGTGTTGACAAACCATCCTGCACTTTCCTCAACAATGCGAACATGGTCTACGATACCACCCACACCGATCCCGAACCTCAGCCGCAGACAAATGTCAGCCCTAAGTTCTCGAATATCGAGTACAACTCACAGTTCCACCAGATAAGATTCAGCTGGAACAAAATAGACGGCGCTACCAACTATGGCATAGCTGTCAAGCTGGCAGGCAAGTGGAGAGTTCAGGGCGGCACACTTTCTGCTAACACATTCTCCTACACCACCCCAAAGAACCTTACACCCGGCAAGTCCTATCAGGTAGCACTGGGCGCTAAGGTGAACGGCGAATGGACTTTAGCAGAGTCCGTAAAGAACGCTGTTACTGTTACCGTTAAATAAGACGATAACTCAATAAGGCTTCAAAAGACGCTTCCGCTTTTTCGTCGGAAGTGTCTTTTTTTGCCCGAACGCTTAATATAAAAAACGGCTGCACCCGATGGCACAGCCGTTAAAGTCAGATATTTACTTTACAGTTACAGTCACTGCATTTTTGATAGCATTCACGATATCCCATGTTCCGTTCACTCTTGCGGCGATAGCTACCTTGTAGGTCATGCCGGGAGTCATGTTCTTGGGAGATGTGTAGCTGTTTGTGGAAATGTTGGAGGTCTGTATCCTCCACTTTCCTGCGAGATATACAGCGATGCCGTACTTGTCAGCACCCGCTACCTTATCCCATGTGAAGCGCATCTGATGATACTGTTCGCTGTACTCTACCTTTATGTTGGTGGGGTATGCAGCAGTCGATGCAGCCTTAGGCGAAACAGTCACAGCGTTGGAATAATCAGCGTTCCACTTGCCGTTCGCGTAAACAAGAACAGCTACCTTGTAGTCATTGCCTGCCTTGAGGTTCTTGACGGTATAGGTGGTGCTGTCAGTTTCAGCCAGCTTGACCCACGCATTGTTCTGATAGCCGTATACAGCATACTTCGATGCGCCCGATACCTTGTTCCAGTTCAGCTGAACACTGCTGTCAAGGGGTGTAGCGGATATCTTGGGTGCTTTCACTTCCTCAACAGGCGCAGCGCCTGTCAGCTTGCCGTAAACAATGCCGCAGCCAACGGTTGACATATATACTTTGCCGAATTCGTCCATGTCACCAACGAGGTAGTTGCCGTTGCCTGTGCCGCCGTAGAGGTGGTCGGTATTGATGCAATCCCAGCTGTTTCCGCCGTCAGTCGAGCGGTAGATGCCCTCAGGGTCAGACTCGGTGGGTTTGCCGTACATGTACAGTGCATTGACATCGCCCGCCTTTTCAGGTGCGCCGTAACCGACAGTCTTTGCATAGTAAACGTCCAGCTTATCTACCTTAGCGCCCTTGTCGGATATCTTGTACATACCGTACCAGCCGCCTGCCATGACGATAGAACCGTCACCCAGATAAGCGGGGTCGCCTGTGCTGTCGCACATGTCATATCTGCAAACAGGTGTAGCCGTGAATGTTGCGCCGTAGTCTGTGCTGATGTAGAACGAGTAATGGCATTCATCGTAGGTAGGTTCTTTCTTAGTGGTATCATAGAACCAGTATTCGTTATACTTTACGCCCGATGCGTAAACGATAGATGGGTCTTTGGGGTCAACGAGAGTATATACACCCTTTGAAGAATCAACGCCCGAAGACTTGTTCCATGTCCCGCCGAAGTCGTCAGAATAGCTTACCGCGCCCGTTTTGCTGGTATTGATTATCCTGTACTTGCCGTTCTTAAGCTGTGTTATAGACAGCTTGCCGCCTGTGCATGCGGGTGCAAATGCAGTCCATGTCTTGCCTCTGTCGAGGGTGTAATATGCGCTTGCACCGTTGCCGCCGTTTTCAGATGTCCTTGCCCATACATCGGTATTCTGTGGGCAAACAGCTATTGCAGAGGTCGAACCCATGTTGGGCTGATACTGCTGACCGATGGTCTTTTCATCGGCATGTACAAAGCCGTCATAGTCACCTATAGCCGAAAGGTCAAGACCGTCAGGCGTGCTGACAAAGTCCAGCGAAACAACTTCTTCTATACCATCGGGATGGAATGTGAATACAGGCAGTTTATCCTGGTCTGTGCTCCACAGATTGTCACACACAAATACGCCGTTGCCCGATGTTATGAACATTCTGTCAGAGTTGCGCGGGTCGGTAACAACAGTACCCGACCAGTGTATAGCCTTTTCTCTTATCCAGTCATAACCGCCGTCCTGCAAATATTCAGAAACGAGCGGCTGATTCCAGCCATGAGTTTTGCCGGGTGTGAAATTCTCCCAAGTCTTTCCGCCGTCGAATGAACGGAAGTACTGGTCGCCCCAGACTGCGCCGTGATCGTCAGTCCAGGGTCCCCACAGCTGATCCTGCCACTTGCCGCAGCTGCCTGCGATGAGGTGGTCGGGGTTAGCCGGGTCAGCCCATATCGAGCCAAGACCCACACCGCTCTCGAATATCTGAGAAACTGCACCTGTCTTAGGCGAATATCTGTAGCCGCCGCCCGAACCGCCGTTGAATGCCAGACCTGCAATGTAGGTTATCAGCAGATCGCCGTTGGGGTCGATATTTATCCTTGAAGGATATACATTTGTAGGCAGATCGGCGCTGAGTGCCTTGAAATTGTCATCGCTGACATTTGCAACATGCACGTTCGCAACGCCTGTCTTAGAAGTGCCGACATACACCTTGCCGCCTGTTATGGCGATATTAGCCACACCGTTCTGTGTCTGGTACTCACCATCGGATACCGAACGTGCAACAACACTGCCCCATGTAGGCCACTTTGTAGTGCTGTCAAAAAGCCCCAGCTTGTCATAGCCAAGTACAGGTTCCCATGTTTCGCCGCCGTCGGTGGACTTTATCAGCGCCGACTTTGAGTTCTCGTCAGATGTAACATCGCCGCCTGCATAAATGATATTGGGGTCATCGGGGTCTACCGCGATAGCTTCGCCGCACTGTCTGCCGTCACCGTTGCCCATTACCTTGATAAGGTGGGTAACATCGATCTCCTTGAAAGTCTTGCCGCCGTCAGTGGTCTTGAAGATGACAGTCTTTTCAGCCGAGAAATATGCACAGCCGCACAGGAAGTACACAGTGTCATCATCGGTGGGGTCAACAGCCATCGCATCTACGCTGAGAAGACCTCTGTCAGCCTCATTGATGAAGCCGAAAAGCTGTTCCCAGCACTCGGTATCGTAGTTGTACCTGTAAGCGCCGCCGACATCAGTCCTCGCATACATAACCTGTTTGCCTGTAACGATGCCCGAAACAAATCCGCCGCCGCCTATCCTCAGCGTGCCCCACTCCATCGAAGAAGAGATGTCCTGCGCCGAAGCCTCAATGAAAGAACTGCCTGCATCTGCAAAAGGCACAGCCGCCGCAGTCAGGCATACAGCCAGAAGTCCTGCCAGTGTTTTCTTGAAAACATTCATAATTTTACCTCCATATTCATAATGTATTTTTCAGACCTCATCATTCTGTGAGTTCTGATATCGTCATCTTATGTTTGTAATTTTATCACAAATATATTTCAATGTCAATGGATTTTTTATAAATATTTTTAACATATGCTGTCATACCCATGCAAAATGTTCGCGCGCCGCCTTGTGCCAGCCCCTAAAGCCGCATATTTTCAGCATTCAGCCGTCATTAACAAATACATCACAATAAAAAAATCGGCTGTACAGATGCTCTCCGCACAGCCGAAATATTCAGAAATGAAACTATTTTAACATCAACACTTGTGTTGTCAATATAAATATATTCGCTTTTATTAGAACTTTGCCAGTTCATCAGCCGACAACAGCTTGTAGCCTGCATCGGTGAGGGCTTCTATGGCGTTCTCGTTGCTGTCAACACGCAGTATCAGACATGCTGTGACCTCAGATGGGTTCAGGAATGCCGAATACATGTACTCAACGCTGATATTTGCCTTGTACAGCGTCTTCATGATAGATGCCATTCCGCCAGGCTTGTCGTCAGCGGTAACAGCGATGACATTAGTCACCTTTACCAGATAGTCAGCCGTTTTAAGACACTCTATCGCCTTGTCGGTATCATCGACTATCAGCCTGAGTATGCCGAAATCACTGCTGTCGGCAGTTGTGATAGCCCTGATGTTTATGCCGCCGTTTTTCAGCACTGCCGTAACATCTGACAGTCTGCCCGGCTTGTTCTCAACAAATATGGATATCTGCTTTATTGTCATGTTCTTACCTTCTTTCATTTTTTGTCAGCCGCGATGCGCGTCAGTTCATACCAGCTTCCTCTTGTCGATGACTCTTACCGCCTTGCCCTCGCTTCTCGGTATGCTCTTAGGTTCAGCAAGGCTTATCTTCGCCCTGATGCCCAATATCTGAACGATGTCAGCGCTCAGCTTCTTTTCAAGTTCTGATACTGACTTGATGGTATCACCGAACATCTCGTCCGAAAGTTCTACCTTTATCTCGAATGTGTCAACATTGCCCACTCTGTCTACCACTATCTGGTAGTTAGGTGTAGCATTGAAATCTTTCAGCAGAACAGTTTCTATCTGCGACGGGAATACGTTTACGCCCTTGATTATCAGCATATCGTCGCTTCTGCCCATCGGCTTGCACATCTTGACCAGTGTTCTGCCGCAGGAACATTTGCCGCGTGTCAGTATGCAGATATCTCTTGTGCGGTATCTCAGCAGAGGGAACGCCTCTTTGGTGATGCTAGTGAACACCAGTTCGCCCTTTGAACCCTCAGGCAGTACCTCGCCCGTGTCGGGGTCGATTATCTCAGCTATGAAGTTATCTTCGTTGATGTGCATACCTGTCTGCTCTTCGCACTCAAAAGCCACACCGGGACCCGAAGTTTCGGTCAGACCGTAGATGTCATAAGCCTTAAGACCCAGCGACTTCTCTATCTCCTGCCTCATCTCCTCAGTCCAGGGTTCAGCACCGAAAATGCCCGCTTTCAGTTTGAGTTCGTCGGGAGATATGCCCATCTCCTTTACAGTTTCGCCTATATAAGCCGCATAAGAGGGCGTACAGCATAGTATGGTCGAACCGAGATCCTGCATGAACTGTATTTGTCTTTCGGTGTTGCCCGATGACATTGGCAGTGTAAGACATCCCACCTTATGCGAACCGCCGTGAATTCCTGCGCCGCCCGTAAAAAGACCGTAGCCGTAAGCCACCTGCAAAACATCGTCCTTAGTGCCGCCTGCCGCAGTTATGGCACGCGCCACGCAGTTTTCCCACATATCAACATCGTTCTGTGTGTAGAAAGCCACTACCCTCTTGCCTGTGGTGCCGCTGGTGGACTGTATGCGCACGCACTCAGACTTCGGCACAGCCAGCATACCGTCAGGATAGTTCTCGCGCAGGTCAGCCTTTGAGATAAAAGGCAGTTTGTGAAGATCCTCAACGCCCTTGATATCATCGGGGGTCACGCCCTTTTCTTCCATCAGTCTGCGGTAGTAAGGCACATTGTCCCAAACATGCCTGACCTGTTTAACAAGCCTTTCGCTTTGCAGAGCGACCATCTTGTCATGTTCCATTGTTTCAATGTCCTTGTCCCAATAGATCTTTTCTGCCATTGGATATCAACTCCTTCAAATGATATTAACGGGTAGCCCCGCCATTTTTTTACTGTTCTTGCTTTTATTTCCTTTGCCGTCATACCGTTTTAAATTACTAAATCGGCATGACCGCAAACACCCGCTTTCCCCATATCGGGGGAAAGCGAGATATCTGTGTTATTCGGTTTTATCAGCCATTCGCCCGAAAGCATTCTGCCCCGCCCGAATACCTGACCTATCTCAGCATCAAGCCTGTTCTCTGCCCAGTGCAAAAGCCTTTCTGTTCAGTTCAAGGAACTTTGCGGGAACGCAGTGTTCCAGCGCCGCCTGCCATACGTCCTCAGCGAAATCCATCTTTTTGGACACAACGCCCATCAACACAACGTTTGAAGCCTTAGAAGTACCTGCCTGCTCAGCCAGTGTCAGCGCATCGACATCTATCACGCTTATGCCCTGTGCTTTCAGCTTTGCGATTATCTCATCGGGATAAACAGCCGCGCCGTTGATGACAGGCATCGGGTCTATCTGCTGAGTGGAAGTCACGATATGACCGCCCTTTTTGAGGTACTGCACGTATCTTGCGGCTTCCAGCTGTTCAAAGCTGATGATTATGTCCGCCTCACCCTTTTCAACAACAGGCGAATATACTTTATCGCCGTATTTTACATATGTAACTACCGAACCTCCGCGCTGGCTCATGCCGTGTACCTCGCTGACTTTTACATCAAAGCCCTGCGAAAGCAGCACGTTGCCCAGTATCCTTGAAGCCAGCAGCGAACCCTGTCCGCCAACGCCGACTATCATTACAGATTTAGTTTCCATTTATATTACAACTCCTTTGTTAACATCATCATGTTAAACCTATCATCTTAAACATTTTCACAACTCATCTTATCGCAGAATCTTTCTGCCAGCAGAAAAGCTATCATCGTTGGTATCGTGTTCAGCAGTGCCGCCCAGCCGTTTGAGTCTATAAAGTGCTTCCATTTGTAGCTTTTCAAGTATTCACCCATATGTCCCATATTCACACGGTCGGCAGTGCTGAAAAGATATGTGCCAAACATCAATACGGACAGCACAACAAATATCCCTATCAGCACGTACTTTGATAATCCCCTGAACCATATTGCCGCAAGAATAATGATCGTCACTAAAAGGATCAAAAGTACCTGTAACGGAAAGCCCCCTAAGTAGGGAATGTTAAACCAAACAATAAGGAACAGAGGCAGCGCGAAGATAGATCCGAATAGTATCTCCTTTGCAGACGTCCTGCCGTCTTTCGCTCTGAAATCTCTTATCAGAAAACTCGTCAACTGAGCGGCTGATACGCCGTAGACCAGGGAAGATATTAAAAATAGCATGAAATCACTTCCAAAATATTTGCTTCCATAGTATTTGTACAAGTTCAGAGAAGTGAAAGCGAAAGATACCGCACAAAGCAGTAACTCGTTTATATAAAGCACACGTTTCATAAACGCTCACTCCCCTTCATCACTTCCCAATAGCGCCCAGCTTTGCCAGCGCACCTATCCCGCCGACTATCGTTATCAGGTAGCCGATAACAAGATCTCTGTAAAACGAGCCTTTTTCTCCGATAAGTGCCAGCAGGTCAAACACCTTGCTGTAACATTCGCCGAAAGACATCTCACCTTCCATCGCGCGGTAAATTGTTATGCCGTAGTTGAGCCTAGTGGCAAAATACACCGATGCCAGTACTATCACACCCGCTATCACCATGCCGACTTTGCTCATGTCCTTGCCCAGCAGCAAATACCCGCCGAACGCGCCCAGAAATATGGCAACGCCGCCGATAACGGCTATCTTGCCCGCCAGTCCTATCAGGCACCATATGCCTATACCCAGCAGAGCACCGATCAGCCCCACAGACAAACTGCGGCGCACAATTATTCAGATCAGTCGTTGCCCTTGATAGCGCTGAATTTGCACATCTCGGTGCAGATGCCGCAGCCTACGCACTGGGTATGGTCTATTACCATCTTCTTGTTGTGGATAGAAATTGCGGGACAGCCTATCTTAAGACACTGCTTACAGCCAACGCACTTATCCTGATCGCAGTGAAGTGCTGGCTTGTGCTTAACGTATTTCAGCAGAGCGCATGGTCTTCTCGAAATGATGACAGAAGGCTCTTCCTTAGCCAGTTCTTCCTTTATGACAGCTTCTGTTTCAGCCATGTGATAGGGGTCTACCACACGCACGCTCTTTATGCCGATAGCGTGACAGAGATCTTCCAGATTTACAGCCGCCGCAGGGTCACCCTTGAGGTTCTTGCCTGTGGTCGGGTTCTGCTGGTGACCTGTCATGCCTGTTATGGAGTTGTCAAGTATTATCACAGTTGAATTTGTAGCATTGTACGCGATGTTCACCAGACCTGTCATACCGCTGTGCATGAAAGTCGAGTCGCCTATAACAGCAACAGACTTCTTCTCGGCATCAGCGCCCAGCGCCTTGTTGTAGCCGTGAAGTGCAGATATGGAAGCGCCCATGCAGATGGTGGAATCCATCGCGCACAGAGGAGCGGTAGCGCCCAGTGTGTAACAGCCTATATCGCCCGAAACGTTCACTTTCAGCTTGCTCAGGCAGTAGAACAGACCTCTGTGAGGACAGCCCGCGCACATTACAGGAGGTCTTACAGGCACAGTTTCCTCAAAGGTGTCAAACTCAGGCTTTATGCCCAGTACCTGCTCGCGTATCTTAGTCTGGCTTATCTCGCCCAGCCAGCCGAACAGTTCCTTACCCTGACATGCAACGCCGTTCTTCTTGCAGTGTGTTTCGATGACATCATCAAGTTCTTCAATAACGATGACGCGCTTGCACTTTGCGGCGAAATCCTTTATTATCTGTACAGGCATCGGGTTGACGATACCCAGTTTGAGGTAATTAACGGTGTCGCCCAGTGCCTCTTTAGCGTACTGGTAGCAGATGCCTGCGGTGATGATGCCTATCTCAGCGCCGTTGTCCTCAACTGTGTTAAGTGGACATGACTCACCGTACTCAGCGATAGCCCTCATCCTGTCCTCAACTATGGGGTGTCTGCGGATAGCGTTGCCGGGCATCATAACGTACTTAGCGGCATTCTTCTCGTAGGGGATAGGCTCGCGCTCTTCCCTGTCGCACAGTTCAACAGCCGACTGCGAGTGCGCAACTCTGGTGGACATTCTCACGATGACAGGCACATCAAACTTCTCCGAAAGTTCAAAAGCCATCTTTGTGTATTCCTTGCACTCAGCTGAGTCGGAAGGCTCTATCATCATGGTCTTTGAAGCCGCCGCATGGTGACGTGAATCCTGTTCGTTCTGTGAAGAGTGCATGCCCGGGTCATCAGCAACAGCAATGACCATGCCGCCTGTTACGCCTGTGTAGCCCGCAGTGTAAAGAGGGTCAGCGGCAACGTTCAGACCAACGTGCTTCATGCCGCAGAAACTTCTAACGCCCGCGATGGAAGCGCCCAGTGCGACCTCCATAGCGACCTTCTCGTTAGGTGCCCACTCAGCGTATATCTCATCGTACTTAGCGGCAGCTTCGGTTATCTCGGTCGAGGGTGTGCCGGGATAAGAAGAAACGACCTTACAGCCTGCTTCATAAAGTCCTCTGGCAAAAGCCTCGTTGCCAAGCATCAGTGTTTTCATAGCGATCTTTCCTTTCATGCAGGGCTGACTTTTCAGCCCTCATCAATGTGATTTTCACAAGTCAGTGATACTTTTAATGATATATAATGACATTATATCACATTTCACACCGAAATGCAATAGGCGGCGCATATTTTTTATCTAAAATGACAGAAAATGCCATATAAAAAAGAACACGCTCTCTTTTCTCAGTGAAAAAACACCATCATGAAAATTTCAATGTCTTCTATATATACGGTTTACGCGCATCTTTTTTATGGTAAAGATCCATGTGATATCCAACGAATTTACAGCTTACTTTCTGTGAACTTTTCACGATTCGGTGACAGTTTTGTCAGACACACCATGATATAACTCTTTTTTCGGGATCTCCGACACCATCATCAGCCCTCTCCGCCCGGGACCTTCCCCCAACGAAAAAAATGCTTGCAAAATCTGCGCGGATATAGTATAATAATAGAGAATTGACTTAGAGGGTCTGCCACCGCGATAACGCCGTATCTTCGGCGTGCGCATAGAGCAGTCAGACAAGCGTTTTTGCGCGGATACAGGATAACGGAGGATAAAAATGAAAACACTTTCAATAGAAAAGCTATACTCAAAGGAAGATATTGACAGGCAGTCCGCCCGCTATGCACAGGCGGCGGCTGAATTTGAGCGCGAGTTCGGCATAAAGCCCACCGCTTTTTTCAGCGCACCGGGACGCACTGAGGTCGGCGGCAATCATACCGACCACAATCTCGGCTGTGTGCTGGCGGCAGGCGTTTCGCTGGACATCATCGCGGCTGTCGCCCCAACCGATGACGGTTTCATCACCATAAAGTCCGAAGGCTTCCCCATCGACAAAGTCAACATTGCCGACACCGATGTGAAAGAGGCTGATAAGAACACTTCCGCCGCGCTGATACGCGGTATGGCGGCAGGCTTCACGCAGGGCGGACATGCCGTGGGCGGCTTTCGTGCTTACTGCACCTCCGAAGTTTTGCAGGGTTCGGGACTGTCATCTTCGGCGGCTTACGAAGTTCTGGTCGGCACTATCCTGAACGGACTGTACAACGGCGGTGATGTCAGCGATGTCGAGGTCGCAAAGATCGCCCAGTACGCCGAAAATGTCCACTTCGGCAAGCCTTCGGGTCTTATGGATCAGATGGCTTCATCAGTCGGCGGGCTTATCACCATCGACTTCAAAGATAAGGACGATCCTGTCATCAGAAGCATTGATTTCGACTTTGCACAAAGCGGTCACAAGCTGTGCATAGTTGACACCAAAGGCAGTCACGCCGACCTCACGCCCGAATATGCCGCTATCCCACCTGAGATGAAGAGCGTTGCCGAACATTTCGGCAAAAGCGTCCTGCGCGAAATAAGCAAAGCTGATGTCATGGACAATATAGCTGTTTTGCGCAAAGAATGCGGCGACAGGGCTGTGCTGAGGGCGCTCCACTATTTCGATGAGAACCGGCGTGTCGGCAGGCAGGCGGAAGCACTTGAAAAGGGTGATTTTTCGGACTTCCTGCACCTTATCACCGAGAGCGGCAACTCCTCGCTGGCATATCTTCAAAACATCTTCGCGGCTGTAAATGTCCGTGAACAGGGGCTTACAGTGGCACTGTACCTCGCAAAACAGGTGCTTTCGGGCGAGGGTGCATGCCGCGTACACGGCGGCGGATTTGCGGGCACTATACAGGCTTTCGTGCCCGACCATAAACTGGAAAAGTTCCGTACCGAGATGGACAGAGTTTTCGGTGAGGGCGCGTGCCATGTCCTGACGATACGTAACTGCGGCGGCACAAAGGTGCTGTTTGAAGCATGAAAATGAACGAGATAAAGGGCATTCTCGGTGACCATGTGGCGTCGGGAAAACCCTGTCTGAAAATGATAAGCTGCGGCGAGATAATGATAGACCGCCTGCCCTACACGTTCAGCCTTCAAAACATCGGCGCGGCTTCAAAAGAAGGTCTTATCGTAAGCCTTTCGGGTGACGACATCGACAGCGGGCGTGTGCGTTTCACCGACCTTACATTCCAACGCATCAGCGACGGTAAGGCTGAATGGGTGCGCTATGACCTGCCGCTTGTCACCAAAAATGACGGCAAACGGATCTATCAGGCACGTTTTGGCAGTATTTTCCTATCCGAGTTTGACCCATCCGTTGCCAGCACCGAAGAGGAGTTTCTCGGTGTGCTGTCCACACAGCTGACTTTCCGCGTAACACCGCTGTTTGATGGCGATGACACCCCCGAAATAATGCTTTCGGTCTACCCGCTGGGCGACCCCCTGACAGGTTCAGCGACCGAGTGGAAAAAAGTCACCTCCGACCAAGACTATTTTCTCCACAAACTCAAAAAGGGCAAAGGGCTGTTCGGGCGTAAGAAAAGGCGTTGATACTTAATTTTACATATTCGGGCGATGTGTCGGGTCGTTACACGGTATCACTATATTAACATCACACTGCCAAGCGGCTCGCCGTCTGTATTATATATAGCAATCCGCCTTAAAATTCAGACAAAATCCAGTCACAAAACTCATAAATCCCAGCTTTTGCGACTGGATTTTGTGAATTTAAAAAGTTGGATTGCTATAGATAAAACGGTTATTATCTAAAATTTTTATTCATCGGGAGAAAACTGAATTATGAGAATGAGAAGAAAAAGCAATCTTGAAGAAAGACTGGCAGCATGCGGCGATATGATAATCTATCTCGACCGTGATGTGCTGGATTTTTCTGTCAAAGACGATAAAAACATTATGGATATTTCGGCTGTTTTCGGCAACGATAACCCTGTCGAACTGGAGATAGGCTGCGGCAAGGGTCAGTTCGTGCGCGAGCTGGCAAAGCGTCAGCCGAACACTAATTTTCTCGCAGTGGAAGTCAGTTCCAACGTTATAGTCGAGGCGGCTGAAAACACCATAGCTGACGGTCTGACCAACGTGCGCTTTCTAAGGGGCAACGCGCGTTACCTCGACTGCTTCATACCCGCAAAAAAAGTCGGGCGCATCTACCTGAATTTCAGCTGTCCGTATCCGAAAAATACATATGCCAACCACCGCCTGACTAACCATGAGTTCCTCGCGATATACGAGCGCCTGCTGTCTGACGGCGGCGAGATACACCAGAAGACCGACAACATGCACTTCTTTGAGTACTCGCTGGAACAGTTCGCACAGTACGGCTGGGGGCTGAAAAATGTATCTCTCGACCTGCACAACAGCGACTTCGAGGGCAACATCATGACCGAATACGAAAAACGCTTCACCGATCTCGGTCAGCCCATCTACCGCCTTGAAGCGTTCAGGCGAACAATTTGACGACTGCTGAAATATCCATACTTTTATCTTTTACACCAACTAATTTAAGCTGTGGGAAGATGTCCATTTTATAAGACACATAAGCAGGCAGAGCATCGTGCTTTTGAACCGCCCCAGTAAAAACGTACAATGACAAAAAGAGCCTCCTATGGTATAATAGAAACCATAGGAGGTTTTGTTATGGCAAGAAGTTACAGACACATACAGAAGTATGAAAAAGAGA
>Ga0129310_1002288_pt1 | contig 14559 bp, 15 predicted proteins | sample Go1ome_2_FD_94433 | JGI IMG/M metagenome (GOLD analysis project Ga0129310, IMG submission 94433) | Western lowland gorrila individual fecal microbial communities from Wisconsin, USA - Go1022A metagenome | ecosystem: Host-associated > Mammals > Digestive system > Large intestine > Fecal | place...
CCAAACCCGGTCTGGGCAAACTGCTCAAAAAGTTCCATAACACTGCTGCTGGCAGCATTGGCAAGCGAGCCTGTTCCCATCCCGTCCGCAAGAGCCATATATGTATTTCCGGACAGGTCACTCATATATGTATAACTGTCCCCTGACACCACTCCCGCATTCTTGCTGTGTGATGCCGCCCCAAAAAGCGTATGGTAATGTGGTGCTTCTTCAAAAACAAATTCGCCGGTCTGTCCCGTTATAACCCTGTGGCTTCCCCTCGAAAGGACAAGGCTGCGCCCCAATGCCCTTGACATGCATGCTGTTATCTCCCCGGCATGTATGCTTCTGTTATGCCTGCTGCGCGCCATGACTGACAGCACTTCTTTTCCGTCCTCCATCTCATATAGCATAACCGATTCTATGCGCACTCCGATTTCTGCCAGTGATTTTCTTATAATCCTGTCCGTCCGGGAATCTGCCGTGTATGCACGCATTCCCACCCCGGCCGCTTCTTCAAGAAGCCTTGCCGTCTCCGCCAGCTGTGTTCCGACCACGTCATCTGCATTTCCGGCTTCTCCGTATATATTATTAAGCTGTCTGAAACTCTGCGCCGTCTCAAGTATGCGCATCTGTGAATATGTTATATGCTCCATCCTCCCAGCCCCTTTCATTTTCCGGTATAAGCAGTATCTCATTATAATTTGATTAATGTGCAAAATTTGTCAAACCATGGTGGACGTGTCAATTTTTTTTCGACATATATATCACAATCCGGACAGTAAAAAAGGAACCGGTATATTCCGGTTCCCTATATAATATGCATAAATTACTTATCCTGATCCTTCAATACTTTCTCATCAGGATATACTAACCCGAGCTTATCCCTGGCTGCCTCTTCCACAAACTGCTTCGTGTTGACGTACTTACTGTACTCTTCAAGGTCTTCGGCGCGTCTGCTTTCTGCCTCTATATTGCTCTCAAGTTCTTCTATTCTGGCTGCGTCCTCTGTATTACGGGCCTGTATTTCTTTGCTCCGTGAATTAAAAAAGAGAACGAGTGCTATTACGATAACGACCACTGCGAGACCGACTAATTTATTAGACGGCTTATTTCTCCGGTCTGCTCTGTTTCTTCTCAATGTGACCACCCCTGATTCCATTGGTTTCGCTCTTTTTAGATATTAGTTTCATTTTATACGAATCTATTATGTTTTTCAATACTTTTATGACAATTTCCTTAATTTTCCTTATTATTCTGCCCATGAAAGGAACAATAAAGCGGCCGGCAATCATATAATAAACCAGCGCGCCAATCAGTATGCCGGCAATCATATAGACCCGGAAACAGCCATCGTTAATAAACAGGAATATCCTGTATGCCAGAAATGCCCATATAATCCAGTACAGGACATCTTCGCATGACGTAACGGCCACACTGTGTCTTACCGCACGCCTTATTATCCGCAGCACATCATAAGTTGCCGACATGGCGACGCCTACTGCAATCATTACCAGAAAAACATATAATTCCTCAACTATAAATTCCGCCAATTATTTAAACAGTCTGGATAATAACGATTCGCTTTTCTTGGCATATGAATTCACGTCGGAATAATTAATCCCGTCTATTGTACCCGATATGTCCAGCTCGCCCTTATCGACCGAAAGCCTGTTCACATGCAGGTCATGTCCTTTGATTACCATCATTCCGCAGACCGTCTCAAGGACAATTGTCTTTAAATCAAATGAAATCACATCTTTAACTCCGGTAACACATCCGTTTCTTCTGTCCGAAAAAGCTGCCCTGTGGTTTCCGGCAGGATTCTTATCATCCATAGCTGCGTCATTCCTTTCGGCATATTTAGTATAATATATGCGCGCGGCGCAGTGCTTATGACTTAAATGTATCTGAACAAATCTTTGGCTTCGTCCTTCTTGGTCGTCTCAACTATATCCGTAACTTCAACTTTAACATTCTTAGTTCCGAACTGAATCTCTATGACATCACCTACTTTAACGTCGACAGACGCTTTGGCAGTCTTTCCGTTAATCTGCACCCTTCCGGCATCACATGCCTCATTGGCAACCGTACGTCTCTTTATAAGTCTGGATACTTTAAGATATTTATCAAGTCTCATCATAAACTCCTTTAATATATAATCACAAAAACGCCCCAATAGATATTGAGGCGTTAATCATTAATAATCTCTAATATTCTGATTAGTTAAGGCTGTCCTTTAATGCCTTACCAGCTTTGAATTTAGGAGACTTAGATGCTGCAATTTCGATAGTCTTTCCTGTCATTGGATTACGTCCTGTTCTTGCAGGTCTCTCAGCTACTTCAAAAGTACCGAATCCAACTAACTGGATCTTCTCACCTTTCTTTAACTCCTCTGCTACTACATCTGTGAAAGCCTTAAGAGCCTTCTCTGCATCCTTCTTAGAAAGTTCTGTTTTCTCTGCAATTGCTGCAACTAATTCTGTCTTGTTCATGTATTAATTCCTCCTAATACCAAAAATATAATTCGTGTAAAACAGATCCGATAATATCGATTATACTCCGTCCGTATTACCCACAAACTATTTATAATGGTTTTATGCCGATTTGTCAAGGATATTTGGCATATTTAGCTATTTTTCAATGATTCTTATGGTAAACAATGCCTAATCCGTGCAGAAGCAGTTCATCATCGATAAGAATTTTGTGTTTGCACGCAGGAATTATCAATCTTGCTATTCCGCCTGCAGCGACCACATTCGTCTCATATCCCAGTTCTTCATGTATTCTGTCAATCATACCGTCTATCATGGCCGCATTTCCGAGAACAATTCCGCTCTTCATGCTGTCGACGGTATTCTTGCCGATAACATGCTTCGGTATATCAAGGCCAATCTTAGGCAGCTGTGACGTGGATGACGCCAATGCCTCAAGCGATGCCCGCACACCCGGGATGATGATCCCTCCGGCGTAACTTCCTTTGCGGTCTATAACCGCTATTGTAGTAGCTGTGCCCAGATCTATTATGGTAACCGGAGCACCGTAGCGTTCTATTGCCGCAACTGCGCCCACTATCAAATCAGATCCGACGCTTCCCGGGTCATCCATATGAATATTAAGCCCTGTTTTAATACCAGGGCCGACGATCATCGGCTTATTCCCGGTAATTTTCTCGACCGCATGGCTTATTACATTCGTAAGCGGCGGCACGACAGATGACAGGATTGCTCCGTCAATCGAATCCGGGTCAATCCCGTGAAGCTCGAATACCATCTTAAAACTTATGGCATATTCAAGTTCCGTTCTTGATATATCTGTACTTATTCTTTCAACAAAAGCAATGTTTCTGCCATCTATGCAGCTGATTACTATGTTGGTATTTCCCATATCTATTGCAAGCAGCATTTCATGTCTCCTCAGACAGTTTATCTGTCTTATGCAGTCTTTTTCTTTGCATTAACCGCTACAAGTCCGGCCTTATAAAGTCCGAATCCGACTGCTGAAGTAATTACCGTTGAAAAAGCAAATTCCAATACAGCATTGATTCCTACAAAAGCTCCAACAAATGCGAATACATCCTGTCCTTCTGCCCACCATCCGTTAGCTCTGAGGGTCGGTGCAAAGCAAATAATCAGCGTTCCCATAAATAACAGCGTGTTTAAAAATGCTGTTGCAAAACCGGTAATGGCATAATTAGCAGCCTTCGGAACCGGTGTGTGGTTCAATGCCTTGCATATAAGTCCCGCAAAGATTCCCTCAAGGACTCTCGGTACGATACATACAACTGCCGTAAGGAACGGACTAACGCTAAAGAGAGCTGTTCCTACAATGCTTGGTGTTCCAAGCACATTTGCTGCGTTGGCAAATGCAGTAAGACCAAATACCAATCCCAAGGCTGCTCCTCCGGATGGTCCGAGTATCACTGCCCCGATTGCAACCGGTATCATGTTAACGGTTACTGCAAGTGGTCCGATTGGTATATAGCCGATTGGGGTCACTGTCATGATAATGAGCAATGCCGCAAGTGCAGCGACTATAACCATGCTGATAGTTTTCTTGTTGATATTCATTTTATTCCTTTCCGTTATCGCTCCCGCATAACTCGGGATGCAACACTTTTCCGTCCTTTCCTGACGGAACCTTATCATAATATTATATTCTGTGGCGTACGTCAAGCCGTTAATCCGCGATAACTCCGTCAAGACCTCCGTTGACAGCTCTGCCTCTTGCCGATAATGCCTTATCAATGTAATGTTCTAACGGTTCTGACACATCATCAATGATTGCCATTCCGACCGTTATCGATACATCCAATCCCGGGCATAACTGCTCGCAGCCGTCTGTGAAAACGTCATTTAACCTGTTGACAAGTGCTGCCGAAAGTCTGTTGCCGCGTCTGTCAAATACTTTTGCAAGTATTATTACATTGTCCGCGTTAACCCTGCATCCCATTATGAAACGCTCATCTTCCCTAAGCACCCGCGCATATTCCTTCAGGACATTATCACCGGTGGCATATCCGAATCTTGAGTTAACCGACATAAAATTCTTCATGCCGGCATATACCACAGCAAGTTTCTCATCTTTACAGTATTTGATATATTTGACCGCTTCTTTAATAAAAATCTCTTGTTTCAGAAGTCCCGTAAGCGCATCCCTGCCTTCATTGCTGTCACGTTCGAGAAGGATTTCCTCGTATTCCCTTATATTGAGCAGGAATGAAGATACGAGCTGGGAAATAAGCTTAAACGTCTTAATCTCAGTGTCGTTCCAGTTATGTCTGTTGCCAAAACATTCAAAACTTATGCAGCCGCTGCTATGGTGTTTTCCCGTAAAAACACATTGCACATATGACTTAAGCCCCGTCGCCTGTATTTTGGCAAAGAATTTATGAGCTTCAAGATTCTTGGTATCTGAAACTATAATAATCTTGCGCTGTTCATATATTTTCTCAAGGTCATCATATCCGACAAGATGAACATTATGGATTCTGTGCTCCACATCAGGGCATTTCGGCGAAATCCAGCTGTATGTTACTTTAACGCTCTTATTCTTGGCATCAAGTTCATGCACCGCTATTCTGTCGATACCGTATTTTTCGCCTATCTGGGTAAAAATCAGGCTGATTGCTTCGCCTATTTCTCCGCTTCCAGACATAATGCTTAATGCACTCTCAACCAGATTATGGTCAAATTCAACATCTTCCAGCTTTCTCTTGGATTCATCAAATTCCATTTCTATCTCATCGGAGTACACAACAAGTGTTCCCGGATGGTGGTATTTGGCCTTCAGCAATGACATATGTGCCTTTTCCATTATGTCAAATTCCTGGCCTTTCCGGAAACTTCCTATATATACACCGCAGTCAAGTTCCGGCGCATATCCCGCCGTTCCTATGATTCCCTGTATTTCGGATTTGAGTCTTGCAAATGCAATAGCCAGTTCATTATTAATCCTGTCGCCATTATATATTACATAAAATTCGTTCTGCGATGCACAACCGACATATGCATTATAAGGGAATATGCGTTTGAAACATTCTGCGATACTGATTGTCATGCTGTCGCCACTGATATATGCCTCTATGCCTTCTACCTTAAATTCCGCAAATGCCGCTTCCGCTCCGCTTCCGGACATACACATCTCATTAAGTTTGCGTATAATTCCGGCCTTACCCAGAAGTCCCGTAAACTTATCATAATCATCATTGTCCGTATTATCGGTCTGCACGCCGTACCCGGCATCAGCCACCTCGGATATTCTGCCGATTATGTATTGCGGCTCATTATTGTCATCAAATGTTGTCTTACCTATTACATCATACCACTTGGCAAAACCAGCGAAATTACTCAGTCTCGCCTTACACTCAAAATATCCCTTCTCCGGATTCTTAAGTCCCTGTATAAGGTCATCCACGTTGATTGTGTTCCCCGTGCCGGTATCTCTCTGTCTGTACAACATCTGAACATAATTATTAATGGTCGAGCCATATCTTAACGCTTCGGCACGACCAAAAATAAATTCCATGCTGTCAGAAGCGATTTCGTATCTGTACAAAATCGCTCCTGTCATGGATGCAACTGTTCTGTAAATTTCTAATTCTTCTCTGATTGTATCCAACCCATCGCCCCCTTGTTCAGGTTATTCTGCTGCTGTTGTAGCCTCGGTAGCATCCTTAACTACCATATTGTTCTTGTCACTGAGATAATCACTTACCTTGCTTATGAGGAAACTGTCATAAAGGTACTGCTGTGACATTGCCTCCTGCATGTCAGCAATTGAGCTGTATCCCACATACTTGGCGTATTTCTCAGCCATCTCGTTATACTCATCATCAGAAAGCTCAATGTTCTCCTTTGATGCTATCTCATATGCTACCATACAATATTCAAGCTGTGACTTCGCCTGTTCTTCACAAGTTTTCTTAATGTCATCTTCTGTGATGCCATATGCCTTAAGTACCTCTTCATACTTCATGGAATACTTTGAAGCCATGCTCTTATAGCTGTTTACCATATAATCATAAAACTGGTTATATACCTCATCCTGCTTATCCTTAGGATATTCGCTTATCTTGGTATTCTCAATAATCTTTGCCCACAATGCTGCGCGGTATGATTCACTCTGCTTGCTTTCATTGCTTGACTTGAGAGATTCCTTCATATACGCTTCGTAATCTGCCGTTGTAGTATATTTGCCTTCTGTTATCGTATTGATAAAATCATCATTCCATTCCGGCACAACATCATCACCGTAAATATAATCTACCGTAACCTTGAATACAACATCCTTGCCGTTTAATTCCTCTTTGCCGTAATCGTCCGGGAATTTACAATTAAGTGAATACTCCTTGCCGCACTCAAGTCCTATAAGCTGGTCGTTAAGTGTAGGGATGTAATTGCCACCGATGGTATAATCGGTTCCGTCCGTACCTGTGCTTCCACCCTCAAATGCCTTGTCATCCAGATATCCGGTATATTGAAGATGAATCTTATCCTTATCCTGTACCTTGCGGTCCGTAACATGTTCCTGGGTGGTCTTGTTCTTGATCACATTCTTCTTAGCCTGTTCAAGCTGTTCGTCTGTAACTTCGGCGCTGTCCACATCAATATCGATTCCGGTATAATCACCGAGTGTCACATAGCTGCTGAAATCAGGTATATCTACGTCAACATCAACACGTGCCATTGTCTCAGCCTCTGCTGTTGTCGCCTCCGTTGAATCATCGATCTTCTTAACCTTACTGCATCCGGTAAAAGCTGTCGCTGCCATAAGTACAACAAGTCCGGCTGCCATTAATCTTTTCTTCATTGAAATTAGTCCTCCAAATATTTAGGTTATCTACAATATTAACATACATTGCCTAAAAAATCAAACCAAACACATTCCCTGCCTTATACCTCTAAATCCTCTGCTTCAATACTTAGATCAATGCGGAGTGACATCGTATTTCTGACAAAAGTTAATAAACTTTAACAGATGTTCAGGCATGAAGATTCCCTTTTTCCATATAATTCCGAATTTTCCAGTGATTTTTGGTGATATGGGAATCATAACAAAATCATCGAAATTTATCGCCAGGGAAGAGTATAGAAAAGCCCCGCAATTACCGCCTCGTATAAAGTTAAGGATAGTAGTGAGTTGGCTGCTATACATACGGACATCAGGCGTTATACCTGCGTTGCGCAGGCGGCTGATTACCGTCTGGGTCTGAACAGAGTCGGTATTATATAAAATGACCGATTCGTCCTTTAACATTTCCATTGTAATTTCTTTTTCGCAGGCGTATCGGTGGGCCATGGAAACACAATAGACATATTGGTCCTCCATCATAATATAGCTGTTATATTTCTCCAAATTGTAAAAATCCATGTTTACCATAGCAATATCCAACTGCTCGCTGTCAATTAAAGTTTGGGCCCGCATAGAACCGTATTCCAGAAGTTGAATCGGAATATTATACTTTTCTTGAAATCGGTCGACCATTTCAGGGAAAAACACCGTGCTAAGGATTGGAGGAATACCAATTTTCAGTGGATGACGATTCCTTTCGGTATCAGAGAAATCAGTATACAGTTCCTGTGTCTGTTTTAATATAATTTCTGCTTTTTGATAAAAATCTTCCCCTTCTTTAGTGAGAGAGATTCTGTTTCTTCCATGGTTGAAAAGCTTCAGATGAAATTCATTTTCCAGGTCACGGATAGAGGCAGAAATAGTTGGCTGTGATACATAGAGTGCCGCAGCCGCTTTGGTAATGCTGTGATAGCGACATACCGTGCAAAAGTATTCTAATTGTGTCAGTGTCATAAAAAGCCTCCATTCTGCTATGTCATTTTCTCCAACTTTAGTATAGTTAAAAACTATGCCGAAGTCAATTAAAGCAAATATACATTATACTAAATATGTGATAGAATTGCTGTAACCTAAAAATGAATTTGGAGGTAAAAATAATGTCAAATCAAGCACAGTTAAAGAAAATGATAGATATTATGGCGCGATTTGTGAATTTTACCGCAAAGAAGCTGCCAGACGATGTAATCGCCAAATTACAGGAACTGAGCTGTAAAGAAGATTCACAGATGGCCAAGATTATTTATGATACTATGTTTCGCAATCAGAAATTGGCATTGGAGCTGAACCGTCCTTCCTGTCAAGATACAGGGGTCTTGCAATTCTGGGTTAAATGTGGAACACGCTTTCCGCTGATTGACAAACTGGAGGAGTTGCTTAAGGAAGCTGTTGTCCGTGCTACGGTTACAGCTCCGCTGCGACACAATTCGGTAGAAACCTTTGACGAATACAACACGGGCAAAAATACAGGTAAAGGAACGCCTACCATATGGTGGGATATTATTCCATATTCTGACAAGTGTGAAATTTACACCTATATGGCAGGCGGTGGCTGTACGCTCCCTGGCAACGCCACCGTTCTGATGCCCGGCGAAGGATACGAGGGCATTGTCAAGTTTGTTTTAGACCGTATGACTACATATGGGCTGAATGCCTGCCCTCCCTTGCTTGTTGGTGTTGGAGTCGGCACTTCCGTAGAAGTTGCGGCACTGAATTCAAAAAAAGCTTTGATGAGACCTGTAGGATCTCACAACGACAATGAAAATGCGGCTAAAATGGAAAAGCTGTTGGAAGACGGCATCAACGCTATCGGCATAGGACCGCAGGGAATGGGAGGACGCTATTCTGTTATGGGTGTAAATATCGAAAACACGGCACGTCATCCGTCCGCTATCGGTGTTGCAGTAAATGTGGGCTGCTGGAGCCACAGAAGAGGCCATATCGTATTTGATAAGGATTTAAGTTTCATCGTGGATACACATACAGGTTTTGAATACCAAAATGAGAATTAACGCAGAAGGGAGAAATAGCAATGGCAGTTGAAATGAAAGACGGAAAGAAGATTCTGGTAACCCCGATAGCTACTGAAGATTTGACGAATATCCATATTGGAGATATTGTATATCTGACAGGAGATATCACAACCTGCCGTGATGTAGCGCATCGTCGTGTAGTAGAGGAAGGCAAAGAGCTTCCTGTAGATGTCAGAAATGCAGCAATTCTGCATGCAGGTCCCATCATCCGTTCACTGGGGGATGAAAAGTATGAGATAGTTTCTGTAGGTCCAACCACATCTATGAGAATGGAAAAGTTTGAATACGAATTTGTAGAAGCCACGGGTGTTCGCGTGATTGTCGGTAAAGGTGGAATGAAAGAAAACACAGAAAGAGCCTGTAAAGATTTCGGAACCATTCATTGTGTATTTCCTGCCGGAAATGCTGTTGTGGCAGCTGTTGAGGTGGAAGATGTTGTGGAAGCGCAATGGAAGGATTTAGGAATGCCGGAGACTTTATGGCATTGTCATGTAAAAGAATTTGGTCCACTGATTGTATCTATTGATACATATGGACGGAACTATTTTGAAGAGAAAAAAATAGAATACAATCAGAAAAAGGATGAGCAGATAGAGATTATCAGCAAGCAAGTTGGGTTTATTAAATAAATAGGTGGAAACAGGGACCTAAATCTGAAAGGAAAAAGAAAATGACAGAAAAAAACAAATGCTACGGCATACAGGTTCAGTTTGATAAACTTCGAGACAGCATAGTCATATATAATGGAAATTCTTTTGAAGTGAATGAGCTGAACGTGTGCATACAGGAAAACAAAAAGAAACGTATTTACTATATTAATACACTCGACAGCTTTACCGAGTGGGCGGAAAAGACTCAAGGTGACATTTCAAAAAGCGGAATGGGACCGAAGCGGGAGGCGTTCCGTTCTTTTGGCTATTTCGAGGGAAAGCCTCATATAATAGATGAAAAGTTATTTCACACAGATACGGGAATATACGAAGAAACACCACATGACGCATTAGTATGGCCGGACGCAGATTCAGACGAAAGGTGGAGAAAGCAGCTTACCTTTCATGTGAAAGCAAATAATGCAGAGGTAACTATCGATTTTATTGCAAGAGGACCGAAAATTGCATTTTGCGGACATAGCTTTACGGGACTATGGGACAGTGCCTATTACTATTTTCGGGAATTAGCAAAAATGGGTGGCTGGAATGCCAGACTGGCCTACAGCTACTGGGGCGGAACAGGGCTCGGACATTATGCCGGACTTGTGGAAGGCTGCGAAGAAAGAGCGAAGCAGTGCGAAAAGCTCATAAATGGAAATGAGTATTATGACTTCTTTATCATAGCAGGAAACAGTGATGAAGCATTGGAAACTTACAGCGGCAAAGTCGGAGCAACAGATTATAAACAAAGACCGAATATGCTACGTGGTGCTGAGCTTATACACGAGAAAATTAAGGGAAAAGCGGGAAGAATGCTTCTCTGGGCTCCACACGCCTATCAATATGGATTTGTCAAAAATATGATGTCAAAGCCCTGGTACGAAGGGGCTCTCGGAGATACCTACAACATTGACGGGCAGGAATATGTGCTAACGCTTACATCCGAACAAATGGCAGCGGCAAATATGGAGTGGTATGATTATATAGCAAAAGAACTAGGAGAAGATGCAGCTGTACTGCCTGTGTGCTTGGTATATGCAGAACTCCGAAAGCAGTATGGGCTTTCCATTAATCCCTACATATCACCTGAACAAGGCGGAGATTACGGACATCAAAATAATATAGGAAACTATATTGCTGCATGTCTGCTATATGCAGTCATATTTGATGAAAGTCCCGAGGGCTTGGGCATTCCTGTGTCTCATACGTTCGGAATGCCGGGCGGGATAGTCACGCAGGAGCAGGCAAATATCATACAGCGAATTGCGTGGGAAGTATACAAGAATGAAAGTCAAACCAAACACACTCCCTGTCTTACGCCTCTAAATCCTCTGCTTCAATAGTCATAAGTGTATCTTTATCGATATCTTTATTATCTTTTTTCATGCCCACAATCCGGCCGGCCTGCTTTGCCATGGCATGTTCAAGATAATTTCTTGCTTCCCTGGCATTTGCAAAATTCTCCGGTTTATTGGCACACCTTGTTTCAAAATAATTAAGTGTCTTTAACTTAGCCTCTTCCGACAGCACATAATCCTGCTTCGCAGCCATGCTTTTGGTAATATCAAGCAGCTGTTTCGGCGTATAATCCTCAAAAAGTATATATTTGTTGAATCTGGAACGCAGTCCCGGATTGGAATCGAGAAACTCTTCCATCAAATCCGTATACCCTGCAACGATAACCACCAGATTATCCCTGTTATCTTCCATTGCCTTGAGGAGCGTATCCACCGCTTCCTGTCCGAAATCGCCCTCCTTCTTACCGGCTGTAAGTGTATATGCCTCATCTATAAAAAGGATACCACCCATCGCTGAGTTAACCGCATCCATAACCTTAGTCGCCGTCTGGCCTATATATCCGCTTACCAGCCCTGACCGGTCTACTTCAACAAGATGCCCTTTTGAAAGAACTCCCAACGAATAATATATACCGGCAAGAAGCCTTGCAACCGTTGTTTTACCGGTTCCCGGATTACCCGCAAAAACAAGATGTTTGGAAACAGACGGCTGTTTCATTCCGCGTTCCTCACGTATTTTCTGCACCTGCATAAGGTTTACAAGGCTGTTGACGTCCTGCTTGACCGCATCCAGTCCCGTAAGGCTGTTTAATTCTTCAAGGGCCTCGTCAACGGTTTTTTTCTTAACTTCAGTTTCCTTAATGCTTCCCTTCGGTGCAAGAAGTCCGTATTCTCTGGCGAATTTTTCCATCATTCCGACATATGCCGTAAGCCTTCTTATCTCTTCATCGGAAGTAACATCATTGCATGCGATATATGACTGCCCCATATTACGGAAAGTGTTTATATAGGTAACCGCACATCTTTTATGATCCTTTGTGCGCTCTCCGGCATCGGCAAGCACGCAGCATTTAAGAGCAAAAGGTGGATTCTCAAGGTATTCCGGTTCCATAAGATGTTCGCTGCCTATTATCGCTTTCAACATTCCTTCCGTAGCGCCGAATCCCGTTGCTTCCTTCACAAAATCAGCTTCTGTCTGCGTAAAAATCCCGTCAGCCGTGGACAGATATGCCAGAAATTTCAGCATTTCATATCGCAGATTCTCCCTGAAACCAGTGTTGATCCTGTCTTTAATAACGCCGCTTCGTTCAATCTCATCCGCCATATCAAGACATGTCATTATCTGTTCTTTAATATTATCTTCCATTTCACTACTCCTTTATAAAGCGTTCTGTCCCTTTTGTGTAATACACATCATAGTTATCATCTATAAAAACAGCGTACACGCCATCAAGTCCTTCTACGAGTTCTTTTGCCTTATCCATTCCAAGAACAAAACACCCTGTTGACATCGCGTCGCATTGTGCGGCATCCGCAGATATCACGGTCACCGAGAGCAGACCGTTCTCACACGGATATCCGGTCGCCGGGTTCAATATATGATGATATAATTTATCATTATCATAAAAATACCGTTCATACACGCCGGATGTAACTATATTCATATCACTCAGGTCCAGCGCGAGCGACATCTGTCCTTCTTCATCAAACGGTTTCTTGATTCCTACCGTAAATCCTGTGCCGTCCGTCTTCGTCCCGATACATGATATATTGCCGCCCAGGTCCACTATCGCACCTGTTACGCCTTCTTTCTTAAGATAATCGCATATTTTCCCTGCAATATATCCCTTGGCGGTAGCTCCCAGATCCAGCCTGCATCCGTTAAGTTCTATGGTATCGTCCGTAACCTTGACCCTGGTATAATCCACCTTGGTCAATGCATCCGCTATCTGCCCGGCATCCGGCAATGCCGCTTCATCAGTTCCGAATTTCCACAATGAAGAAACAGGTTCTATTGTTATATCAAGCGCCCCATCAGTAAGCTTTCCGTATTCAATGCCGGAGCGCACAAGTGCGGTCAGTTCATCAAATCCTTTATCATCAGCTACCTCTTTACGCGTAATGCTTCCCGCATTATTAAGCCTGTATAACATGGAATCCTCGTCCGTGCGGGAAAAAATCCGCTCATATTCCGAGCACATATCCACTGCCCTGCCTGCGATTTCATCACTTCCGCTGCCATAAAGCGTGATTTTAACATATGTATTAAGTGCATATCCCTGCGCAATATATTTAGTTGAAGAAGGAGTTACCCGGCTGCATCCGCATATTGATATGAATACCGCCGCTGCCATTATAATTTTCCATATATTTTTCATAAAAATTATTATACTCTCACTTGACACATAAATCAATTGAATGTATATTGATAATGATTACTAATATTAAGGAGAACAATATGGCATCACCAGCTATGAAATACAGCAGACAGCGTGAAGCCGTGCGTGAATTTCTTATGTCGCGCAAGGATCACCCCACAGCCGAGACGGTTTACAATAACCTGAGAGAACATTTCCCCAACATCAGTCTGGGAACGGTTTACCGAAATCTTTCCCTTCTTGTTGACCTCGGCGAAGCAATTAAACTTCCGGGAAAGGACGGTTTTGATCATTTTGATGGCAATGTCAAGCCGCACAATCATTTTATATGTGAATCATGCGGGGCGGTAATTGACCTTGATTACCCTGTTCCGGATGACATTCTTGAAAAAGCCGGCACCGGGTTTGACGGCATAATTACAGGTCATGCTACATTTTTTTACGGAAAATGCGCAAACTGTAAATAAATAATTTTAAAAAGTTATTGACAAAAACAGTAATCATTGCTATTATTAAACAGTAATCATTACTAATTTGTTTACAACTCAATAAAATAAATATTTAAAAGGAGATTTTATATTATGGCAAAATTTGTATGCAGCGTATGCGGTTATGTTTATGAAGGAGAGGCAGCTCCTGAGAAATGCCCTGTATGTGGTGTAGGGGCAGACAAATTCATCAAGCAGGATGACGACAGAACATGGGCGGCAGAACATGTTGTTGGTGTTGCACAGGGCGTGAGCGAGGACATTCTGGCAGATCTTCGCGCAAACTTTGAGGGTGAATGCTCTGAGGTTGGTATGTATCTGGCTATGGCAAGAGTTGCTCACAGAGAAGGCTATCCGGAGATCGGCCTCTACTGGGAGAAGGC
>Ga0129310_1002289_pt1 | contig 14558 bp, 9 predicted proteins | sample Go1ome_2_FD_94433 | JGI IMG/M metagenome (GOLD analysis project Ga0129310, IMG submission 94433) | Western lowland gorrila individual fecal microbial communities from Wisconsin, USA - Go1022A metagenome | ecosystem: Host-associated > Mammals > Digestive system > Large intestine > Fecal | place...
ACTGATGGCACGTGTTTTAAAGCCTTCTGAACCAGCGGACATAGAGGCGCTGAAGGCCGAGGCGGAAAAAGCCGGCAGGGCCGATACACAGGCAGACAGGCGGACAGCCCATGGCAAAACAGAGGATAAAGAGTTGGGAGAGACCAAAGACTGTGATAAAACATCCAGGCCATAGGCAGATGGGATGATTTTGAGAAATAGAATGACCTTAAGAATTGTAAATGCAGGGAAAGCTATGTCATTTTCGCGGGTTATCGGCCTTTTTCGCTCTTCTCCTTAATTTTTTAACAGCATATAGACTGATGCCATGGCCCCGATGGATGCCGGAAACAGGGGGCAATGGGGGATTTTTCTGGTTCTATACTGGATTCCTTTAAATACGGGCTAACAAATAGTCCCACAGAAGGATTTAGCAGCAAGACAAAGGTATGAATAACGGAGTAGCAACGGTATCAGGAACTTCAAGCGTTTTCGAATCCGGATACTCCCTGTACATCATAGGATAAAATGGTCGGTCATGCGAAGGCTTATTTAATATACCCAAAATCAGTAAAACTTGGAATTATACATAAAAGTGAGACCGTTTCAAGTTTTGTGTAAACTCAAGAAACTGATATAAGATATGTCAATCGTTTCCAAAGAGCAATGCCGTTTTTTAAATCTTGCCCTTTGTTTGTATCATAAGGCTGGTTTAGGTCATGTCAGGAAAACTGCCTCGGTAGCCCCTTTCAGCTTATAATCAGGATAAACTCTCCTCAAAATATATCTCCAGTTGCCAATGAATCTGCCCCCAGTACTGACAGTGGCCGGTCTATTTCTTCGTGATATCCATCATCACCAGATATAGCATTTTTATCAGGCTGTTATTTGAGGGAAATACCGTCTTTGACTTTGTTACTTTCCGCAGCTAGCAATTGAACCCCTCTATTTTGGTCGTGTAAATCAGGAGTCTTACCGTTTCTGGATATTTGAAGTACGTTGACAGGTTAGCCCAGTCCTCCTTACAGGACTTTGATATCCTGGGATATCTTCTATCCTATTTTCCCCGAAGTCTTTCAGCGCACCCAATGCGGCGTCCTCTGTTGGTGCAGCATATACCCACTTTAAATCAGACATCAGTGGCTTGATTTCTTTGTAGGATACAAATTACGTAGTGTTCCGAATCTGATGGATGATGCTCTGCTGAATCTCTGTTTGAGGGTATACCGCTTCAATAGCCTGGGGAAATCCTGTCAGGCCGTCCACGCATACTATCAGGATATCCTTTACACCACGGTTTTTCAATCCGCTCAGGATGGACAGACAGAACCTTGCACTTTTATTCTGTTCCACGTACATGGCAAGGACGTCTTTCCTGTCATTCATGCAATCCCTATGAGGATATAGACAGCCTGCCTTACCATGCGTCCCTCGCTGCGGACACGGTAATGGACCGCATCCAAAAACACAACGGCATAGATACCATCCAGGGGGGCGTTCCTGCCACTCTTTTACGATAGGTAGTATCCTGTCGGTGATGCGGCTTGTGGTGCTGTCAGGGATGTCAATCCCGTAGGGTTCCCTCATATGACTCTCGATGTCATTGGTAGTCATCCCTTTTGCATACATGGGGATGATTTTTCCCTCCATATCCTGGGTGACCATGTTTTGATATTTCCTGATGACTTGTGGTTCAAAATCCTCGGTCCGGTCTCTGGGGATATCAAGTTCCATATCGTCATAGCTTGTATGCATGGTCTTTTGAGAATGGCCGTTCCTGCTGTTTTCAGTCTCCTTGTTGCGGTAAACGTATTTAGAATAGTCCAACTCCTCGTTCAGCTCCTCATCCAGGACACCTTCCAAGATAGCCGGCATCGTATCCCTCATGATTGCATTCACATCGGTACCGCCTTTGATTTTCACATCATTCTGTTTCAAGTAGCCCTTCATCAGCTCCCGCATAGCGGCTTTCTGTGGTGTGTCATTTTTCCTTACCATAATAAACCCTCCAAGCTGTGTAGTTGTATCTTACATCAGTTTGGAGAGTTACACAATCTTTGGGATAGTCTCTAAAAAGTGCCAATATCATAGGGCTGGGGCAGGATTTTACCAAATCCCACCCCAACTATTAACAAAGAGCCATTTTTCTTTATGAAAAATAACAGGTTTGGAAAACACTTTTTATATAAAATAGATATTACCATCCAATAAAAAATCAAGTTTACGTGTTAGGTATCTTTTGGACAATTTCCTCAACAAGACGCCTCAATCTATCTTCTTTATTATCTTTTTTCAATTCGCACTCCCAAACAACAATAACCGTCCACCCTTGTTTTTCTAAAGCAATTTTATTTTCTATATCATGGCGTTTATTACGTTCCAATTTAGGTTTCCAGTAATCAATGTTTGATTTTGGCATTACAAACTCAGGACATCCATCATGCATGTGCCAAAAGCATCCATTTACAAATATAACTATTTTATATTTAGGCAATACAATATCTGGTCGCCCAGGATATCTTTTATCATTTTTTCTATATCTAAATCCTTTTGAAAACAAATATTTCCGAACAATTTCTTCCGGTTTAGTGTTCTTACTCCGAATTTGAGACATATTATAGCTTCTTATTTCTTTTGAATGATTATCTGCCATATACATTCACCAATCCCCTTATAATCAAAAGCGGATTTTATCTGCTTGAAAAAAACTTTTACAGAATTTAATATCATTGAACAGCTAATTTTCTCCATCCAAATATCTGCACAAATGCTCTGCAATAGCTTTTGCTAAAATCGGCGGCACAGCATTACCCACTTGTTGGTACTGCGAATCCTTTGTACCGCAAAAAACAAAACTATCAGGGAAAGTTTGTAATCGTGCTGCTTCTCGAATACTTAAAGCTCGATTATTAACAGGATGAATCCACATAGACTTCCTCACGTTGACCACTGTCCCCGAAGGCTCGTTGTAATTCAATCTTAAATAAATTGTATTTTGAGTTCGTGTCGGATCAGAATAGCTCGTTTTCAACTCTGCCTCAAGGCTATGAAAATTATCACCTTGCTTGATGGCCCTGAACCGCTCAAGTGCTTTATTTGTTGTTGCGGTCGTAACATGATTATATAATACCTTTGAATCACGTAACTGCCGCCCTAAGTCACTTATGCCCTTTGGTTCCTCTGAAAGCTGTATACCTTTATTTCCCGTCGCTATATCTGATGTAGTTGCAACATCTTCTAAATCTTTAATAGCATCTTTCACTGTCTGAAAATCTTCCTCGCCTAACATTCCTTTTGGCAAATCAATCTTATCAGCTTTTTCCTTTTTAATTCCTATAACAACAAAACGCATACGCTTTTGGGGTACTCCAAAAGCGGCTGCAGACAGAACACCTTTGTCCATAATATATCCACTACTTGGTGCACCAAGGATTGACTCTATATAGTCAACCACTGACATTGAACTAACCTTTGCAACAAGATTACGTTCATGCGCATACTCGGACACTACAATTTTATTATTATAAATTTCCTTTGCCTTGGACAGCATTCTTTGAATCATTATTATTATCTCTATAGATTCACACAGACCATCAGCTCCTTCATCAGTGTGTGTTACTGAAAAGTATTGCTGAATAGCTTGGCCTGCATTATTAGCTTGCCTTAAAATATAATCGTCAATATCTTCTTCTAGCAAGATGCGTTCAGATAAAGTCTGCAGTTTCTTTTTATGCTTTATTAAAGATTCTTTTAGTTTCCCCTTATTTTTACGCATTTTATAAATTACATTCAGTACAAGATAATCCTTCTCATCCCAAAGATAATTATTTAGCACATCGACATCAGCGACAATATCTGCTACTCCGTCAAACATAAATGCCTCATCAAGCAATACTATTTCTGCAGGGGTCGTTTTAATATTATACTTTTTTATAACTTCCCTATCATTCTCATCTACATAAAAACGGTGAACCTCTGACTTCAGCATGCTTACGTTTTCCATTACAAAAGCAGTGGGATTTAGATGTAATACTGCCTGCACAAATTTCTTCACCAATGAATTATTCTGACTTATTGCATGGTTTTTTTGTCGGTTAGCATTTGAAAAACCTTGGCATGGGGGACCTCCAATAACAATATCCACCTGTCCAATCTTTTCTTTTATTTCATCAGTAAGAGCGTCTGCAACATCATTATAAACCTCAGCAGTACCATGATTGCGCTGATATGTTTTTTGTGCATTACGATTATTTTCAAACGCTGCCTTGACATCAAATCGTCCAGTTTGAAGAAACCCATAACTAAGCCCGCCTGCACCGGCAAATAAATCAACAACACTATATTTAGATTTTGGCGTGCTTCTCATAGCTTGAATCCCTCCTCATATAATCTATCCAGCACAGCAATAAGTTTCTTGCACTGTACTGGGTTAGGTACTTTCAGGGGAAGCTGACAAGCAATTTTCAATGCTGTCAATTCCTCTGGGGATACCATACGTTTACTCGTTGCATAACTCATCACATTTTGCCATTGTTCTGCTTGTATTTCCACAATTCTCGTCATAACATCAGTATCTTTTTCAATACGCATGTCTGCCTTTGCATCCCTTACAGCGATCCGCAACTCATCTTTTCCAATTAAACAACTCTCGATTTCAATCGGTAAATTATAATCGATACATTGAACACTGTTCCAGCATCCCTCTCGTTTACACCACTGCGTAACATTTTCAACCTCTCGTGCCGGGTCTGTTAATTTGCTATAGACGAGTTCTGATAATTCTTTAAGAATATTTTGTACAATCACCGGAACCATTTGTCTTGTCCAAATGCCAAGCAAATCTAAATCTTGTTTAGGATACTTAATCCGAATAAGTCTATGCATAAGTGCAATAGTATACGTTACAATATTCGCTCTATATCCCTGCTGATACCACAATTGATGCGGTATCATCGATTCAGTATACCTAAAAATCAGGCACATAGCAACGGTTTCCTGAAAGTATTTATCTCCAAAAAGCAAACCGTCATCCTTCTCCCAGGCATCATTGATTTTCTTCGCAAAATCATTAAAATTTGTCTGTGCACCTTTACTGACTATATGTGGGAATCCATCCCATGTGTTTCTGACTTTGGCAAAATCAGTTTTGGTAATAAGCTGGTTCTTCGGATTTTGAAGCAAAAATTTCTTTTTTTGGCTTGGCGTCATGCGCATTTGTTTTTGAAGAAACTGCCCCCGTGCTCTCTCATAAAACCATTTCGTCTCGAATTGCAACCCTCCCGTTCCTCTTGCTCCGAGCCGCTGTGAACAACGTTCCATTTGAACATGAAATGGATGCGTGGAGAAAAAGTCTGCATCACTGACTTTATTTTGACTATTAGACGAACGTGATATATTTTGCACCAGAGTCGTTGCATCCTCATTCTCAAGAGTTCCCGCAATATCAGTTAATTTCATTTGAACAAAAATTGCATTAAGGTCTGCTTTGTCCCTATAGCGGGCATTTGATAAAGATGCCGTAGTCTGACCGCCATTAATAATCTGAAAATCCCTTGCAGAAACAAGGAACAATCCTTGTGATGTAGATTCAAATTTTACGCCCATGGTTGTTGCTGATATACCATTATTATACGCAAAAAATCTCTCTGGCTGCTGCAGAATAGTAGTTCGGATTTTCTTATTTACGGCTACTTTAGTTGAAAGAAAAGAGCGGACATTTCCTTCCAGAAGGGAACTTCCATATTTATCATACAGATCAGCAAGCACTGTTCCTGATATAATACAAAGATAACTTTTAAAATCTTCTGTTACCGTATCGCTCGCTTCCAAACAAGGTATCCCATTTTCTGTGTACTCTTTGAAATCAATTTCAATAACTTGGCGCCCTATATCTGATCCGCACAGCTGAAAAAGACGCTCCACATTCCATATTTGGCATTCTGACGGAACATTATTTATTTCCGGCGATTCAAGAATTTTAATTGTAGAACTAATATCAGCTGTTGTAAAAATCAGCAGCTGATATTTGCGTATCTCACTCCTTTTCTCCCGAAGTAAGTCCACCAAATCCGAGCAGGACCGGCTCATTTCAACATTTCTGTGCAGCTGCGTATTAAGGGTATTATCAACAAAATAGATAAGCCTATTCTGCAATTGTCTAGCCTGGTTTTTTGTAAGAACACGTTCATTATCCAAAACATCATAATCAGCAACAATAAGACTCATAGTCTTATCAAACTCATCATAAACATACCCATCAACACGCAGTTTTCGATTTTGCTTTCCAATTCCTTCAAAGTAGGAAGACGTAAAATCTGACAGGTAATCAGCTTCTTGCAAATACCGTGCAAAAGCAGTCACAAAAGAGGCACAGGAGCCCTCGCCAGTTGCGGCCGCATCCGCCTTTATATCTTCAAGGAAGTCTTTCTTAAACTCCTGTGCATCCATTTATCTCACTCCTTTAGCCACTCTGCCAACGAAGGCAAATTTAATTCATAACGTAATGATACTATTTGCTTTGCTGCCATCTTACGTGTAATCCTCGGAAAAGTATCGTCTACTCTGTACCGCTGTGTAGCAGAGCAATAATACTTCTGTTCGGAGTATTCCTGCAAATCTATGTATCCATATGAATATAATTTGGTATAAAATAAATCTAAGGCTTCACCATCAATCTGGCCGCTAATACGGTGAACTATATCATTAAGAGATGCAGCACCTGTCCGTTCAGGAGCCGTCTTGTCAACTCTCTTAATTACTAACTCTCCCACATCCGAACAATCAAGCTGCTCCAATGAAGAGATAGGCACGTCAATAGCTGATGCACCAATACACTTAACCTCAAACCACCCATCAGAATACACGAAATCTTGATCTGCACCATCAGCCCCCACCCATCCTTGTATAGCATCCAATGCAAAATCCTGTAAATTGATACGCTCTTCTAAAAATAATAATTCACCAAGCAATCCTTTTTGCAGATTCTCGTTCATTAATCCGCCGCGCTGTTGCTCAAGTAATTTCCCCCATTGTCTGTAACGGCTTATTGCTAATGTCAATGCCTCTTTTTCACTTATGGCTGCTCTGGAATACTCAATAACGTCACAGCAAAGTATAGCAAACACATCTTGCTGCTCGTCTCGAAGCAACTCGAATGAAAGAGTCCAGCGATTATCAACCTCACGTCTGCGTCGGTTTACCGCCATAGATTTTGAAGATTCAATTATATCTATCTCTGTATCACTTACGAGTAACAATGTTTTTTGGCTTACAGACTGATAACCGATATACCACTCCAGCGGATGCATTGTATCAATCTGTAAAAAACCGCCATCCTTATATTTTATACTATCCCACTGCTTTTGAAGGTTTTCAGGTGTTAAATTCATTCATCCTCCTCTTCATCGATGTTATAGTAATTGCGGAATTCAACTAAATTAACCATATAGTTTGCTGTTTTTTCCTCCCCAATTGCCGGAATTCCAATGCCCAGGGCAAATAAATAATCAGGTACCTCTACCCCTTCATCAATTTGGCTGCGGAGCTTTCCTTTGTCATCTGTTTTAACCTTATCCACACTAACAACATGTAACACCAGAATTGGTTTACGCTGTATATTTAAATAGGCTTTATCAGGGATACTGCGTGCATTTGGTTTTACAATTCTGAAATTATCCTCTGCTATTTTCTTTTCATCTTCAGTTAAACCGATTTTTGCTGCACCGCCAGCACCAACACGAACTTTTGTACCGCTAATACTGATTTGTCTGTTTGTTGCTTTGACCGCACGTTTTTCAGGGTTAATTTGCAAAAGTTCATTTCCGCACTTCAACTCATAGGTATCTTCATCGCTTCCCTCTGCAATAAATACATCCCAATCTCCCATATCTACATCACTTTTAATAAAATCTGCCAATGCCGCACCTTGGAAATTAAGCTGCCAAGGATGAGTTTTAAAATCACGCAGCAACTGCTCGATTTCATCTTTGCTGACACCATTCCAGAAAAAACGAGTGTCATCGCGTTTGACACGTAAACCTATCTCTGGCAGTCGCTCGACAAACTCCTTAAAAACTTCCTCATTCGTATTAAGAGACTCTCTATCAGCTCTTAAACGCGGCGTTTCAAGCAACCGTCCTGAAACAGTTATGGGGCGTTTCACAAAGGTTGCCGCTCTCATCTTATTTCTAGCTGTAACTATTAATGAGGCTGGATCTTGCCGAACCTTGAGGCCAAAATCCATTGGTGTAAGGTTAGCGTTCTTCATCCGTGCAATTTCAAGTTTCAGTTCTTCTGAAGCACCTGTTATGTATCCATACCAATCTATAGCCTCTACGCTTATCCAAATTTTAAATAAGTCTTCATAATCAGGGCGGTATCCAAACCAACGCCCCATCTGCAGCAATGTATCATACATAAGGGAGCGGCGATAAAAGTAGCTGACACATAATCCCTCTAATGTCAACCCTCTGGAAAGACTATTTCCCCCAACAGCAATGACACGCAGCCCATCTTCTCTATGTTTGAAATAATCAAGACTTGTTGCACCGCTTTGCTGATTTACAGCTCTAACATCAATTGGAGATACTGCCCTAAAAAGATAGCCCGACAAAAAATCATGCCATAACATTGGGAATCCAGACTTGCCCGCCTTTTCAGCAAGTTTATGTTTTTCCCAAACCGCTTTAAGGTATGCAATACTAGGAATACCATCGCTCTCTTGTTCAGATAGGCTGGCATAATTCTGTAAATCTGAACGTACCTGTATCACCCAAGCAGTTACTAAATCACGAATTTCATTCTGAACATCCGTAAAACGACTGACATGGATAAGCATAGATCGATGTGTATTTACATCCCCTCTAATATCACGAATGCCATTGACAAGTAAAAAATATGCCATAGCTTCTTTCATACTCAGCGGAAGTTCAGACACAGAATGCCCCTTGCGGTGATTAAATGGGAAAAAAGCATCCATTTCTATTGGATAAATTGGTTGGAGAACATCCTTATATTTAGCAGGATTCTCTTCATCACCGCCAAAAATATCTTCCGCACCAATATAATTGGTTGGCGGTGATAATGCATAAATAAAATCCCTCGGAAAAAGATCATCGCCCCTCATTTCATCCTCATTATCCGGATTTATGAATATATTCGCATATGGAGTAGCAGTAATTCCAAGATAAGATGACTGACGGAATAACTTAAGCAATTCCCGAATTGCTTTATTGATAGCTGTTGGATCTTTTTCCGGATCATTTGTATTTACAGATGCATTATCAGCTTCATCATCAATAAGTAAAAGAGACTTACTGATTACACCTCTAGTATCAGCATTGTTACTTTTAAGCCAGCGGATAAGATTATTCAGTATACTCTTATTCTTTTTAATAACAAATACTACGGTTGTATTCACACTCTGCAGAGAAAGGCTTAGCTGACGCAGAATATTCTTGTCAAAATCTTTAACAACTGATGTAAAAGACTCAATTCTTTTTTCCTGCCCATACTTACCTACACCAACAGGTATGTTTTCGATGTCACGCTTAGGGTTAAGGAGGTATTCGCTCTTTCTTCCGGAAAACTCCGCATCCAGACGTTCCTGTGTCTGCTGACGCAAATTCTCCATCATGCCTGCAAGAACAATGATAACGTTATAACCAGTATCTGCAGCTTTGTTACATATAGCTGTATAGTTGGCCGTTTTTCCAGACTGTACATCACCAAGCACCAATCCACGCCGTTGGAATGGTTCATCACTTTTAGGATCTCCAAGCAAATCAACAATTTCATCAGATACACGATCAAGGCTGCCAGAGACACGTGCATTCCAGCCTTTTACTTCCTCAAGATATGTCTTGTATCTTTTCCAGAAGAAAAAGTCCAAATCAGCGCGGCGTGCAGGAAGCCAAGACTGATGCAAACATTTGTTATCAATGATAGCAATGCCTAAATCCATCCGAACTGCAACCCTAGCCCTAAGTCTGCGCCTAATTTCCGCAAATTCTATGTCGTCAACTGGATACATAGGGTGCATTAAATCACGAATCTTCGTCGCCATCTCTTCAAATTGTGCTTCAGTTGGCGGGTAGTCAGGATATTCTTTATTCACACTAGAAGAAATTAAACCTTCTAATTGTGCAATATTACTTGCTGCCATGTGAGATACCTCCTGTTCGATACTTATTTATAATTTGAGGATAATGAATAAACGGTTCTGAAACAGCAAGACTTTCTAATAGTTCCGCCTTACCAGCTTCTGTTGAAATTTGTTCAAGCAATCCCAATAAAATACTTTCAACTTCCTGCATGGTTGTCAGCGTTTCATTTTCAACCTGTTTTTCAGAAGTCAAGTCGATATATAATTGATTTAACGGAATACTGTTTTCGATAGCTTTTAGCAAAGTCTCAACATTACGCTTAACTTGAGGGCTTGAATTTGAAAATATCTCAACCAAAGGATGGTCACGGTTTATGCTATAATAGAAACCGCCTTGCTTGCCTTTAAATCGATCCCAAACATGAACAACAGAGTCCTGGGTTTCTTTTTTTCCACGGTACACCCAAGTCCGCTTACTATTTTCTGCCAGCCGCTCTATCACTGCTGTAAGATTATTCCTCACTGCTTCCGGCGGCATTGCAGTCGATTTTTTTATGTCTAATGTCCAAAGATTATCTAATTCATTTGGGATGTCCACTTGAACCCTCGCTAATTTAGAAAGTTCACCTTGGCGCATCATGCGAAACCATGTACCCCATATCAATAGACGTTTATTTCTATATATATAAAAACCTTGACTTTTGCGAAGTCCTTCCTTCCCGCCAAGTGCAGATATTTCACTCGAAGACAGATTAGATATATGCGGAAGTATGTACGGGCGAATAACAACTGCTGATCCTTCAATATTCATGACTTCATCTGACATTACCTGTGTATTACGCCGTGTCAGAAATGGATCTGCTGGCTCAATTGGACTATTATTCATTCTAATCTGCATTTTCTTTAACCCTTGTTCACCACTAATATAGCGATGAAATACCAATGAAAGATGTAACCGGACATCGTTCATCTTTTTGCCCATTGAACGGTCAAAATCAAGTTCACCAATCTTAAGCCTATCAAGGTTCTGCCATATAACAAGAGTTCCCGAATTCAATTGTTTCAGCTCTTCAATACGCGGAACACCATCTATTTCAGCATCTGAATCAAGAACCAATAATGACCAGTCTTTTGTATCAGCTACATGATCAATATCCCAACGACACCCAACAATATTCCCCCCTTGTTTACTAACAACAGTCAGCATTCGACATTGAGAAAGAGAAGCTGTTTTTAATCCAAGTCCAAAACGCCCCAAATCACTGACCTCACGTTTTTCATTCGGACTTTGGCTTCCATATCGCATAGCTGTCTCAAGTTCGTCAGCAGTCATTCCATTGCCATCATCTAAAATCGCAATATATGAATCACCAATTGGAAAGAAAAAAATATCTACAGAAGAAGCAAAAGCTGATACACTATTGTCAACTATATCTGCAATTGCTGATTCTAATGTATAACCGATAGCACGAGTAGATTCTATAAGAGTTGGAGCATAGGGTGGTAGCGATATACTTTTCATGCTGAATATCCTCTCCGTTACATAGTAACTTTTCTCTTTTGTACATCAGACTGTAAATGATTGTCATTCATCATGATATACCTATATTTTTACTGTCCGAAAGCGTTTTTTCACTCACTCGTATTGAGTTAGTATCCTCGTTAATAAAGCTTAGAAAAAGTGTGCCAAGTAATAATCTGTCCTTACACGGTATCCTATTCCATTCATACTTCTGAACAATTCTTTCACAAGAAAAACTTCGTCGTCATTAAGATTTACAGTTTCCTTAAATACTAATTCCAACAGTTCATTGACATCCTACATGCTTGTCCTCCTGACAATTGCAACAATGTCATTAATAATATTATTATACTTGGTTTTGTGACTTTGTCAATCAACGGACATACTCCCACAACCTCGTAACACTGACTCTTCAATATCTTTTTTCTCTCTTATAAAATTATGCCAACCAAAGTTAGCAATAAACTGCCATGGTTTCCTGTTTGTTCATAAAACATCTTATTCCTAAATCCCTCTATCATCCTAAAAATAATCGCCTTCATAAATTAGAACAAGCAAAGTCTCATTCAATATTATATGTATCTTTACATTTTACTTGCTTGGTAGATTTACATTTTTTAGTAATTCCTTCCCTAAAACGCAAAAACGGCACACTACCAATTCCTCAATAGTGTGCCATCAGCATTCTTATTACGTATACCCATTCGCTCACTCTTGCTAACATTTAAACATTAGGCAAAATCCCCTTAAGCAGTCAAGACCATTTTCAATCCCAATTTAGTCTCAAAAAGGTCCCAAATTCCGGCAATTTCATATGATATTTTTATGCTAAGTTACGATGATTCCCAATTGACCTTGTATACCCATTTTTCCTAGAAAAGTCAAGGTTTCCGATATAAAACAGGATGAAGCATTTTTAATTTGTTGTGCCAGGTAACCCCGTCACTTTGTCCCACAAAATGGACATCTATCACAGACATTCGGTCTCCCTGCCCCTTGTCTCTCCTCTTTTTTCAACGTAACCCCCTCTTTCTTTGGTTCCCTTTCTCCACCCCTTCCATCTGACCTCAGACAGCCCCACAACTACCAGAAAGCCTACAGGTTTCCCGACAGTTTGTATCCTAAATACATAATCTTTTATATCACCGCCTTTTAACGGCTACGCATGATGATGTCATCCCGTCCCGGTCCATTGGAGACCATTGCAATGGGAGCCTCAATCTCCTTTTCCACGAACTCTATATATTTGCGGCAGTTCTCAGGCAGTTCCTCATAATCCTTAATTCCGCGGATGTCGCATTTCCATCCCGGGAGCCTGGTAAGCACAGGTTTAGCCTTCTCAAGCCGTGCAGTGGTGGGGAATTCCTTTGTCACCTGACCGTCAATCTCATAACCCACGCACACAGGAATCTCATCCAGATACCCCAGGACATCAAGCACGGTAAATGCCACCTCCGTGGTTCCCTGGATACGGCAGCCATATCTGGTCGCTACCGCGTCGAACCAGCCCACACGTCTGGGGCGTCCGGTGGTTGCGCCATATTCGCCCCCATCGCCTCCGCGGTTCCTTAACTCTTCTGCCTCATCCCCGAATATCTCGCTGACAAAGGCGCCTGCGCCCACAGCGCTGGAGTAAGCCTTTACAACCGTGGTAATGTCCTTAATCTCATATGGCGGTATCCCTGCGCCGATTGCGCCGTATGCAGCCAGGGTGGATGAGGAAGTCACCATGGGATAGATTCCATGATCCGGGTCCTTAAGGGAACCAAGCTGGCCTTCCAGAAGGATTTTCCTGCCCTCCTTAATGGCCTCATAGAGATACGCGGATGTATCACATACATATGGCTCAATCATGTCACGGTAACCGTGCAGCTCACTGAGCAGCTCCTCCGGATCTAACAGCGGTTTATGGTACAGATGCTCAAGCAACACATTTTTCTGCTCGCACACCCTGTATGCCTTCTCCTTCAGAAGCTCCTCGTCGAACAGCTCACTGACCTGGAAACCGATTTTGGCATATTTATCAGAATAAAACGGGGCAATACCCGATTTGGTGGAACCGAAGGATTTGCCTGCCAGACGCGCTTCCTCGTAGGTGTCAAACAGCACATGATAAGGCATCAGGATCTGCGCCCTATCCGAAACAAGGACCCTGGGCTTTGGAACCCCTCTGTCCACCAGTGACTGTATCTCATCCATCAGATATGGGATATTAAGCGCCACCCCATTGCCAATCACGCTGGTCGTATGCTGATAAAACACGCCGGATGGAAGGAGATGAAGGGCAAATTTGCCATAATCGTTAATAATGGTATGTCCCGCATTACTTCCGCCCTGAAAGCGTACAATAATGTCAGACTCCTTGGCAAGCATATCCGTAATCTTGCCCTTGCCTTCATCGCCCCAGTTAGCACCTACAATTGCTCTGACCATACAATAAATCCTCCTTCGGGTATCTTCCCGTCCATGCTCATTATCTTCCTTAAGCCCTATTCTGAGTCTGATACAAACTCAAAAAAGACAGTTCTTACTTTACTACAATGCCCTTCATAAGTAAAGACGTTCTTTATTATGCTTCCCATAATGAGCACTTATATCATATCCGTATCAATCCTCTGGCCGGTAATCATTTCCAGAAGCTTGCGTCCAGGCATGGATATAAGGTTAGATTCCCCGGTAACCACGCAAATATGCCGGGCAGGCATCTCCATTTTAAATTTCAGTTCAAATACATCCCCTGCTTCCACTGCGTCCTGGGCAAATCCCTCCATCACGCAGCCCACCCCCATATTGCGCTTGGCAAACTGTACGATCATGTCGCTGATAGCCAATTCAAACTCCGGCTTCAGTTCAATCCCCTGTTTTAACAGGAAATCATCCATGAACGTCCTGGTGCTGGTATTCTTTTCCAGGAAAATGCAGGGCAGTCCTGAAAGCTCCGAATAATCCAGTTTC
>Ga0129310_1002291_pt1 | contig 14531 bp, 10 predicted proteins | sample Go1ome_2_FD_94433 | JGI IMG/M metagenome (GOLD analysis project Ga0129310, IMG submission 94433) | Western lowland gorrila individual fecal microbial communities from Wisconsin, USA - Go1022A metagenome | ecosystem: Host-associated > Mammals > Digestive system > Large intestine > Fecal | place...
ATAGGAGAAGGGATTGCAATCCTCCGGCAGCGCAAAGGTCTTGACGGTCTCCACCGACGGGAACGACTGGAAGCCGAATTCCGAAAGATAGCGGAAATAGTAGCGGCGGTAATCGGTAAAGGGCACATTGCCGTGCCAGACGTCCCAATAGTGTACGTCTCCGCGGTCAAAGCCGTTGGGATCGTCGAATCCGCCGCCGGACGAGGGCGAGGCCGGCCAATAGAAGGTCTGCGGATCGAGCTCCTTGAGCACTTTGGGCAGGATGTATTCATACATCTTGACGTAGTCGGATTTCTGGATGGGCGTTTTGACCCAGAGGCCGCGCTCGACGAACATCTCCATCTCGTTGTTGCCGCACCACAGGGCCAGCGACGCATGGTGGCGCAGGCGCTTGATGTTGTCGGCAAACTCCGCGCGGATGTTGTCCTCGAATTCGTCGGTGAGGTTGTAAACCGCGCAGGCAAACAGGAAATCCTGCCACACCATCAGGCCCATCTCGTCGCAGGCATCGTAGAACCAGTCGTCGGGATAATAGCCGCCGCCCCAGACGCGGATGGTGTTGAAGTGCGCCTCCTTGCACTGCCGGAGCAGCTCGCGGGTGCGCGCCTCGTTGATGCGCGGAAAGATGCTGTCCTCCGGAATGTAGTCCGCGCCCATGGCGAAGACCTGCACACCGTTGACCTCATGGGCAAAGGATTCGCCGTAGGCATCCTTTTCGATGTGCATGGTCAGCGTGCGCAGGCCGATGCGCTTTTTCCACGCATCCACCTGCTTGCCGCCCGCGTAAAGGCGCACCTCCACGGTATAGAGCGGCTGCGCGCCGAAGCCGTTGGGCCACCAGAGCTGCGGCCGTTCGATCACGATCTCCTCCGGGCTGCCCTTGCAGAGCGTCTCCTTGCCGTCCGGATCGGTGATCAGCACGGTATAGCCCATCAGCGCCTCGCGGTCGTAAACGTCCGCGTCCACGTCAAAGTGCAGCGTCACCTTTCCGTCCTCATGCTTCTGGGTGACATAGACGCTGTCCACGCGCGCCTTTTCGATGCCGAGGAGCTTGACCGGCCGCCAGAGCCCCGCGTCGGGCAGGCGGGGGCCCCAGTCCCAGCCGAACATGCAGTGGGTCTTGCGCAGGTTAGCAAAGCCCACCATCGCTTCCTCCGAACCGTCGGCGACGTTGTGCTTGTATTCCTCTTTGATAAAGCGGGTGGGTGAGTGCAGCAGCACGCGCAGCTCGTTGCCCTCTCCCTTCAGCAGATCCTTGACCTCGAATTCAAACGTGCGGTGCATATTCTCAGTGTGGCCAAGCTTCTCGCCGTTCAGGAAAATGTCCGCCACGGTGTCGATGCCCTCAAAGCGCAGCAGCACCGCGTCGCTCTTGAGCAGCGCCTTGTCCGCCGCAAACTCCGTTTTGTATTCATAGTCGTGATCCATCCGCTTCAGCGCCTTGGGGAAATTGTCGCGCCAGAAGGGATCGTCCATCTTTCCGTTCTGCATCAAATCATGGTAGACCGAGCCGGGCACGGACGCCGGCAGGAATTCTTCCCATCCCGCCTGCCGCATCTGCCAGCCGCTGTGAATTTCCGCTGTGATCATAAAAATGACTGCTCCTTTACGCTTAGAGTCCTCGTTTCTCATTATAAAACCCATCAAAAAGAACTGTAAAGGCAGAATGCGTGAAGAGGATCAAAAAATCCCTCCGCCCTGAAACAGCGGAGGGAGGGGATGCGCCGCGCCCTGCTCAACAAAAGCCCGCCGCGCGCAAAACGCCCAGAAAACAGTCTTGCACCTGCACAAGGTCGTCCGGCGGATAGTGAAGGTGCGTCGATTCCGCCAGGGTTTCGGCCTGAGCCAACGGGCAGCTCAGCAGCCGCTCCCGCGACCGTACGGAATCCACCATTTCGTCCCGTGCGGAAAACAGCGCCATCGTCGGCACAGCCAGGCGGGAAACGCTTTTCCGCGTGCTGCGGCTGAGCGCGAACAGCGCCGCATACTTGGAAATCCAGCCCAAATACACGGGCAGAAAGCGGTTGGGTTCAATGGAGCAGGCCGCCCGCGCCCAATGCGCCTCTTCATCGTCCTCCGGAATGCAGTCCAGCCCCACGAGAATCGGCGCCCGCAGCGCCCGCAGCCGAAAGTCGATGAACAGCGGCGGCGCAAGCAGAAACAGCGCCCGCAGACCGCAAGGGTCCGCAAGCGCCGCACGAATCGCCAGCAGGCAGCCCATCGAATGCCCGGCGATCACGACGTTTTCATACCGCGCGCGTAAATCGGACAGCGCCGAATCCACCTGGTCTTCCCACTGCGCCATCGAAGCCTTCGCAAAGTCCTGCGCGCTGCCGCCATGCCCCGCAAGCAGGAGGCTTGAGCAGGCGCAGTCCTCCGGCAGCAGCGGGAGCAGCGGCAAAAAGTGATCCGGCGTGCCCACAATGCCGTGCAGAAACAGCACAGCGTTCTTTCCGCCCGGCACGTCTCGCCGGTAAGGCCGATGCGGCATGGGGATCACCTCGCCTGTGTCTTTTACGAAAGGGAATCGGAGGAGAAGGTCACGGTCACGGCATAGACGCGCTCGCAGCCCAGCTTTTCGTATTCCTCTGGGTGGAAGAAATACTCCGGCGAATAGCTCACCGTCTTATCACCCGAATCGAGAATCTGGATCATCAGCGGGATCTCCTGATCGGTCACAATCGCCGTGGGCGCAGAAAGCGCCGATGTCGCCACGGCAAGGCCGGTCAGGTTTTCCTCCGGATAGGCCTGCTTGATGGCGCTGGTGCCGTGGTCATCCTGCACGGCAAAGCGGATCTCGCCCGAATTGGGGTTCATGGTCAGCGCAATGCGGCCCTTTTCGCCGCTGACGGCGAAGCTGCCGCCGCCGAAGGCCTTCCATGCGCCGTTTTGCAGCTCATAGCGCTCCACGCGCACCGAGCGCAGCGCGTTGTCGGTCGTAAAGTCAAAAACCGAGGTCTGGCTGCCTCCGAGCAGCGCCAGCACGGCGTTTTCCTCTTCCGTCATCTCCGCCGGACGCAGCGACTGCGCGGCATTGACCGCCGTCTGGCCGGCGCAGGCCGTCAGCATCAGCAAAAGCAGCAGCGCGCCAAGCGCCGCGAAAATCCTCTTTTTCATGCAGAAACCCTCCCATCGGATCACTCTGGCATCATTGTAGCAGAAACTCTTCCCGCCGTAAAGCGGCAAGGCCTTCATCGAATGTCGATCTCAAACACCGCTTTTCGGTATAGTTCCGGCCAGTCCAGCGCTTCCCAGTCCATAAGCGTCCAAACGCGCATCCGCGCCCGCTCGCAAAAACCGACCGGATCTGCGCCCCATTGCTGGCACTTGATCAGCAGCGACGCAACGTCCTGCCGCAGCGCTTCAACATATTTCCCCGCATCCGGGTCGTCGCAGCGCACCGCCGCGCGAACGCGGATCACCGGCGGCTCCTCCGGGCTTTCGGGCAGCCGAACCGAAAGGCGCGGCGCGCACTTGAGCTGGATCGCCGCGGCGCGCCCGTCCAGCACCAGGCTGATTCGCTTCATCTCCCCGCTCAGCAGATTGCAAAGCTGGGTTTCATAGCCGTCCAGATAAAAGACCTCGTCTTCCGCAAATACCGCGCTGCCGCAGATATCCACCGCGTTTGCCGTGTTGCGGGACAGCTCCCCCGCCAGATACGCAGTATATTGCGCGCCGTGCGGCGGCGGGCTGTCGAGATACTGCATCCCGTTTACCGCGCAGAGCGCCGCCGCGGCGCTGCGTCCGGGCGTGGTCAGCCGCGCATAAAAAGTGCTCAGCGTGATCTGCGGCGCAACGCCCCGCTGCGTCAGCTCCCGTGTCTGCGCCGCCTGGGATTTGGACAGCCGCGCGCCGAAGAGCGGCGTCTGCTCGGCCAGCACGTCCTCCGCCCTGCCGCGGGTTAGAAACACATAGGCCGTCGGCCGCGCGCCGTGGGCAGTGAGGATCGAGGCGAGGCTTCCCCGCAGCAGCTCCGGCCGGGCAGACAGCGCCTCGCTGAGGAACACGCCGCGCAGCTGATTCAAATCCACGCTTCGGGGCGTGACCATCCGCAGCAGCGCCATGCAGGCGCTGAAATTCTCCCCTTCCACCTGCTCGATCAGATAGCCGTCCTTGGCAAGCTCGCTCTCCTCCCCGCCGGAGGAGCCTTCCCCCTTGCCCGTGGGCGTGATCTGCGGGAACTGCACCGTCAGCCGCAGCGCATTGCCCTTGCCGGTATCCAGCGCCAGGTTCACCGCAAAGATCTGATCGCCCATGTCAACTGCGTCAAAGCAGCCGGAAAGCGGCAGCAGGAGCAGCGCCAGCAAGCCCACCAACAGGCGTTTTTTGATTCGCTTACGCATGGCGCGCCTCCTTTCCGCGGCGCAGCGCCCGGATTCTGGATACCGCCATGCCGGCGATCAGCGGGAGCAGCAGCAGTGCCTGCGTCTGCGCCTGCAAAAGAATTTGCAATCCCATCGGGCTGAGTTCCTCGTCCCAATACCCCAGCGCCAGCATCAGCAGCAGCGGGACGGGCAGCAGCGCCTTTTCCTTCACACCGGGCAGCGCCGCCTTCAGCCCGCGCCCTGCGGTGGAGAGCGCCGCGCTCATCGCCGCCATCTGCACCGGCAGCCACACGAACGCAAACGGCGCGTGCACCCGCTGAAACGCCTGCGAAAAGCCGCCCGCTGCGCTCAATCGGTGCAGAGGGAAGGCGTGATCCACCACCAGCCCATCCGGGAAGAGCAGCGCATATGCCGCATAGCCGCCCGCGGCCAGCACCGTCGCCAGCAGCACTGCCCCCGCGCCGGAGGTTCTGCCCAGCCGGGGCTTGTCGATCCACAGCAACGGCAGCCACACGCCTGCCGCCAGCGCCGAAACCGCCGTGCCCGCCAGCTTCGGTAACCCCGTGTCGAGCAGCGGGAAGAAGTGATAGACATCTGCCTGGCTCCACACCGACAGCAGCAGCACCGCCGCATACCCGATGACCAGCGCCGGGGCGATCAACCGCAGCGGCCGCGCCACCGAGCACATCCCCAGGCACCCCGTCAGGATCAGCACCGGCAAAAGGAGCAGCAGCGCGTACCAGCGCGGCGATTGCGGCAGCAGGAACGTCGTCAGCATCGTCAGCGTGTCGCGCAGGGCTGTCGCGCCCACCAGCGTCATCAGCAGCGCCACGCACAGCGCCGCAGGGCGGCCGAGGTTCAGCAGCCCCTCTTCCGGGGCAAGGCGTTGCAGCAATGCGGTCAGCCCCGCCAGCGCCAGCCCGCCAACCAGCACCGGCAGCCACACCGCGTTCCCGCAGGCGTCCAGAAAGCCCTCCGTCGAGGAAGAAAACCACTGTGCCGTCAGCAGCGCGGCCAACAGCGCTGTCATCCCGCCCGATTGAATGTGATGGTTCACGGCTTTTCCCCTCCCTTCTCCCATCCGCGCGGCGCAGAGGTCCGGCGCGGCTTTTGCGGGTGCGCCATGCCGGGGCGCTTTTGCTGCCAGCGCTCCGGGAAACGCCAGAAGAGGTCGCCGTTATGCCGCATCGCCGGGACGGCAGGCGCGAAATACGGCGTACCGAAGCTCTCCATCGCGCATCCAGCGCAGAGCAGCAGCGCCAGCGCCACGGCAATCCCCGCAAAGCCCGCCAGCGTCGAGGCCAGCAGCAGGAACAGCCGCGCAATGCGCAGCGCCAGCGAAAGCGGATAGCTCGGCACAGAGAACAGCCCCAGGCCCGCCACCGACACGATGATGATGGGCAGGGGCGAGATCAGGTTGGCGCTCACCGCCGCCTGCCCCAGCACCAGCCCGCCCACGATGCCGAGCGCACTGCCCATGTCCCCCGGCATCCGCAAGCTCGCCTCGTTGATTAAGTCAAACACAAAATCCATCAAAAACAATTCCAGCGTCACCGAAAGCGGCACCAGCGTATACCCTTCCAGGATTGACGTGAGCAGATCCATCGGCAGCAGCTCCTGATGATACAGCAGCAGCGCGTTGTAAAGCGCCGGCAGCAGCAGCGCCAGAAAGAACCCCAGCACCCGCACGATGCGCAGAAAACTGCCGTACTGCCAGCGCAGCGCATGGTCGTCCGGCGTGTGCAGAAAGGTCCAGAACGTGCCGGGCATCGCCAGCGCATAGGGCGCGCCGTCGCAGAGCACCACCGCCATGCCGTCAGTCAGAAAGCTGGCCGTGCGGTCGGGGCGCTCGGTCTGCACGATCTGCGGCAGCAGCTGCCGCGGATTGTCCTCGATGAGCTGCTGGAGCTGTCCGACGGACAGCAGCCGGTCGATGCCTATGCCGCCCAGGCGCCTTCGGCACTCCGCAATCAGCTTCCGGCTGGTCACGCCGCTTAAGTACACCAGCGCAACCTTAGTCGAAGAGGTCGCCCCGATGTTGTGCATCTCCGCCACCAAATCGGGGGTGCGCAGGATGCGGCGCAGCAGCGTCAAATTGGTGCGCAGCGATTCATTGAACGCCTCGTGCGAGGCAAAGGCGGTGTTTTCAATCAGCGGCTGATTGACGCTGCGGGTATCATAGCCCTGCGTTTCCGCCAGCACCGCCTGCGCGCAGCCGTCGATGAGCACGGCACAGTTGCCGTCCAGCAGAAATTCCGCGATGTTCTGCACGCGTTCCTCCGTCTCACCCGTGCCGGTGGGCAGCACCTTGTCCAGCAGCGCCTGTGCGCGCGTCTCCGGCGGGAGCGAGCCGAAGGGCGGCGCTTTCATCAGCGGCCGCAGCACGGCGCTTTCGATGTTCCGCCTGCTCGCCATTCCGTCGATGCAGAGCACCGCCAGCCGCACGCCGCCCGGTTCCAATTCCCGCACAACAAAGTCCTGATTCTCCGGCGCATGGAACAGCTCCCGAAAGGTGCGCAGGTTGTCTTCCAACGAAGGGGTCAGTTTTTCCACGACCACGCCTCCTTTTTTCCTGATTCTACCTTGCTTATTATGGAAAAAACGGCGGTGGGTTATGTATAAAAAAGCGCCCGCATGGGAGAAATTTCCCACACGGGCGCTGCTTTATGCCGGTTCGAATCAGTGGATGATGGTGCCGATGCGCTCGCCGCAGGCGACGCGGCGGATGCTGTTTTCCGCCTTGAGGCCGAAGACGAGGATCGGGATGCGGTTATCCATGCACAGGGTGAGCGCGGAATTATCCATCACAGACAGGCCGCGGTCGATGACCTCGACATAGCCGATCTCCGGGATGGGCTGCGCGTTGGGATCCACCTTGGGGTCCGCGGTGTAGACATAGTCGGTGTTCTTGGCCAGCAGCAGGGCTTCCGCGCCGATTTCCGCCGCACGCAGCGCCGCGGTGGTATCGGTGGTGAAATAGGGGCTGCCGGTGCCGCAGGCGAAGATGACCACGCGGCCCTTTTCCAGATGGCGAATGGCGCGGCGGCGGATATAGGGCTCCGCAATCTGGCGCATCTCGATGGCGGTCTGCACGCGGCACTGAATGTCGCTGCCGTCCGCCGCCTTGCCCATGCCCGCGCGCTCAATGGCGTCCTGCATGGCCAGCGCGTTGAGTACGGTGGAGAGCATGCCCATGTAGTCCGCCGTGGCGCGATCCATGGCCATCATGGCGCCCTCGCGGCCGCGCCAGATGTTGCCGCCGCCGATGACCAGCGCCACTTCCAGCCCGGAAGCCTCTAACTCCACGATCTCCTGCGCGACGCGCTCGATGGTTTCGGCGTTGAAGCCCTTGCCGTCCTTGCCCAGCGCCTCGCCGGACAGTTTGATCAGTACCCGCTTATAAATCGGTTTCATAGCGGCATTTTCCTCCCTTTTCTCTCCCGTTTCCTCAAAAAAAGGGAACGCGGATGCGCTCCCTTTTGATTTTTGCAAATTAAGCCTTCTTAGACTGCGCGGCGACTTCCTCAGCGAAGTTGTCGTGACGCTTCTCCAGGCCCTCGCCCATCTCGTAGCGGACGAAACGGCGGATCTTGATGTTCTCGCCGGTCTGCTGGATGCGCTCGTTGACGTACTGCGCGATGGTCATGTCAGGATTCTTGACGAAGGGCTGATCGACCAGGCAGTTCTCCTTGTAGAACTTCTCGACGCGGCCTTCGACCATGCGATCGACGATCTTCTCGGGCTTGCCCTCGTTCAGAGCCTGGGCGCGCAGGATCTCGCGCTCCTTGTCCAGGGTCTCGTTGGGCACTTCGGTGCGATCGAGGAAAGAGGGGTTTGCGGCAGCGATGTGCATCGCGATGTCGCGGACAAAGCTCTTGAACTCGGGGGTCTTGGCGACGAAGTCGGTCTCGCAGTTGACCTCGATCAGCACGCCGATGCGGCCGCCCATGTGGATGTAGGACTCCACAACGCCCTCAGCCGCGACGCGGCCGGCCTTCTTCTCAGCAGAAGCGATGCCCTTCTTGCGGAGCCACTCCATTGCCTTTTCCATATTGCCGTCGCACTCGGTGAGCGCCTTCTTGCACTCCATCATGCCAACGCCGGTCGCTTCACGCAGTTCCTTGACCTGTGCAGCAGTGATTGCCATTTTAAGGTTCCTCCTTATCGTGTTTTCCTCAGGGAAAAGGGAGGTGGTAAAACGCCTCCCTTGCAATGCATCAAATAATTACTCGGCGTCCTTCTCGGCAGGAGCGGCTTCCTCGGCGGGAGCGGCCTCTTCGGTCTGCTCGCCCTGATGGCCTTCCAGCACGGCGTCGGCCATCTTGCCGGCGATCAGCTTGACAGCGCGGATCGCGTCGTCGTTGCCGGGGATGACGTAGTCGATTTCGTCAGGATCGCAGTTGGTATCGACGATCGCAACGATCGGAATGTGCAGCGCGCGGGCTTCCTGCACCGCGATGCGCTCCTTGCGGGGATCGACGATGAACAGCGCGCCGGGCAGGTTCTTCATCTCGCGAATACCGCCCAGGTTGGCTTCGAGCTTTTCGCGCTCAAGGGTGAGCTTGGCGACTTCCTTCTTGGGCAGCACTTCGAACTGACCGTCGGCCTCCATCTTGTCGATGGCGTTGAGGCGGGCGATACGGGTCTTGATGGTGCGGAAGTTGGTCATCATGCCGCCGAGCCAGCGGTTGTTGACATAGTACATGCCGCAGCGCTTGGCTTCCTGCTCAACGGACTCCTGCGCCTGCTTCTTGGTGCCGACGAAGAGAATGGTCTTGCCTTCCAGCGCCAGATCGCGGACGAACATATACGCCTCGTCGATCTTGCGGACGGTCTTCTGCAGGTCGATGATGTAGATACCGTTGCGCTCGGTGAAGATGTAGGGAGCCATCTTGGGGTTCCAGCGGCGGGTCTGGTGACCGAAGTGCACGCCGGCTTCGAGCAACTGCTTCATAGAGATAACTGCCATGGTGTTTTGCCTCCTTGTTTTTGCCTCCCCCGGGCCTTTTACTGAATTGGGATCCGCCGACGGAAAACATCTTTCCGCCACAAGCGCCCCGACCGCGGGGTGTGTCATTCACACGCTGGTTTATTATATCACCTTTTCGCCCTGCGCGCAACTATTTTGCCCCGTCTCCGCCGAAAAATTAACCTGTTTCCAGCGGATTCCGTTTTCTTCGCCGATGCTCTTTTACCGCTTGATTGTTTTTAATGGGCGGGGAGTTTCCCAGCGCTTTGTCCATGGCACTCATTCAATTTTTATGGGCGGGGGAAGCTTCGCTCCCCCCTTGCTTCGCACCGAACCAGCTCTTCGAGCTGCTCCGGTGTTCCGGTCGGCTTATTTTCCGAAAAAGCTCTTCAGCTTTTTCTCCAAAACGCTCGACCTTCAGCCGCTGCGCGGCCTCCGGTGGGCGGGGGAAGCTTCGCTCCCCCCTGCACCCCTCTCTCCTGCCCCAGCCGTACTGATCTTTCCTCTGTGCAAAAGTTTTCAGACGGACAGACAGGATGCAGCAGCGCCCGAACGCTCCTCTTTCCGCTGCCAGGATAGCCTCCCCGTGATTTCCCGGCAGCCTGCGCTGCGCAGGCTTACGTTTCCCGCAACACGGCCAGCACCACAAAGCGGTCGTCCTCGCCGCCGGTGCAGGTCGAAAGCGTAACGATTCTGTCCTCCGTACCGATGGATACATCGCATTCGATTTCGGAATTCCGCTGCGCCCATTGGACGAGCTCGTCGCGCTCCTCCCGCGCGGCGGGCACACAGTAGACCGCAGCGCTCACGTCGGTCATCACGGCGGCAAAGATTTCCATCCGGTAGGTTTTTCCCGGCGCAAAGAGCGTCATCTCCGGATGCGCATCATAATAAGCCTGCTTTCTGTACTTTTTCAGCCCGCCGAACATGCTGCCGTCCTTCATGTTGTGGCCGTAGATCAGCGTATTCCAATCCGAAAAATCCCCGGCGTTGCGGCAGTCGATGAACAGCGAGCCGTGCGCATTGGAGCTGCCGTCCGCCAGCCGGTAAAGATAGGTGCTGTTGTCCTCCGCCTGTAAGACGGGGTAATGGATTGAAGAGCCGCTCATGTAAAGCCACGCCTGAATGTCGGGATTGACGCTTTGCAGCGTGTCAAAGTCCACCGAGAGCAGCTCGTCCGGCGCGGTATGGGTCGTCTCCTGTTCATCCGCCGTTTCGTCGTCTGCGTCCGGCACGTACTTCGCCGCATCGGGCGTGGGGCGCAGCGTATAAACGGGCTGCCCCTTTGTTTCCTGCGGCTGCGGGGTGCGCACAGCCTGCTGAATGAGCTCCGCCGTCACGTCCTGGCTCTTGCGCCCTTCCAGCAGATATGCCACCACACGATAGCCCGAATAGAGGAACATTGCCGCCGCAATCACCAGCACGACGATGCGCAGCACCGCTCCGTTTCCTTTCTTGTTCACGCCGATGTTTTCCGTCCTTTCCGATCCTCTTGCACAAATCAGGCGGCGGCGGGAAATCCCGCCGCCGCCTTTTGCTCAGGTTTCGCCTGAAATGATCTTAACTGCGTCTACGCTTTTTGTCAAACACGATCACGCCCGCGATGGCGACTGCGCTCAGGCCCATCAGGGTCAGCCACAGCGCAATGCGGCTATCGTCTCCCGTCTTGGGGCTTCTGTACGGATCGGGCACATAGCTCGGAGACGGGGTGGGAGTGGGATCGTAGTCGGGATAGACCGACGGATTGTAGACGGACTGAATGTCCAGATAGCCGTCGATCACGATCACTTTGACGTTCTTATAGACCGTCGAATCCACCTTGAAGTCATCCACAGTCAGGCCCATCATGTAGCGGCCCACATATCTGCCCTTGGCTTCCGCTTTGCCGCCGTCCTTGAGCATGACGGTGATGGGCTTATCGCCCACATCCGTGGTGAAGCCTTCCACGCTCTGCTCGCTTCCGTTGTAGGTCACGGTTCTGCGGTTGCCGGTGATGGTGACGGTGACCTCCGCCTCCGTGGGCTCGATCTGGAGCCAGCCGTCCTCGACGATAACTTCAAAGCTCTCGTAAACGTCCGACTTGATGTCAAAGTCTTCCGCCTTGAGGTTCATCGGGTACTTGTTCGGCAGGGTTCCCTTGGCTTCCGCCTTGCGGCCTTCCTTGAGCGTGACGGTGATGAGCTTATTGCCCACATCCGTGGTGAAGCCCTCCACGCTCTGCTCACTGCCGTTATAGGTCACGGTCTTGGTGTTGCCGGCGATCCTCACGACAACGGCTTCCGTCGCCTTGGTGATGGTGAGCTTGCCGGGGATCCGGGTGACTTCGTAGCAATCGGTCACATCATCATCATTCCCGTTGACGATCTTGAGCGTTCCCTTAAACTCGCCGGGGTATTCGTTCGGCATTATGCCGGTCGCCAGGTACGAAATCGTCTGGACGGCATCGCCGTCTGCCAGGTTCTCGGGCGTGAACTGATCCAGGCTGATGGAGCTGCCGGTGTAAGGCTTGGTAGCCGTTTCACCGACCAGTTTCAGCGGGCGCTTGGTGATGTCGATATAGCCGTCCTCGACCACGAAAGTGACCTTGGTAAAGCTCTGGTTGTTGTTCGTGAAATTCTCAGGCTTCAGGCCCATTTCGGTCTTGCCGAAGCGGGTGCGCTTGGCTTTCGCCGTGCCGCTGAAGGTAAAGTCATTTTCCGTGTAGAGCGTATTGCTGATCGACTCCACGACATAGTCGGTGACGGTGTATTCCGTGCCGTCGTAAACCTTCGTATCGGAATTACCGCGGATCATGACCACGACTTCGCCCGCATGAGCGGTGATCACGAGCATGCCGGGATTGGCTTCCACCACGATGTACTTCACCGTCGCATCGATCTTGTTGACCGGGCTTTCCGCAAAGTTCACCGGATAGTTGCCCACAGCGGTCTGCGTTTCGGTGGCAGTGATTCCATCAAAGACCACGCCCGCGGTATCGCAGGTATAACCTTCGACGGTGTGCGGCTGACCATTATAGGGGAAGGAACCGCTGTTCGCAGTCAACTTCACGTTCTTGTAGTAGTAGAAGTTGATCACGTTGTTTTCCACGCCGATGGTGATGGTCGCCGTATCGTTGCTGACGGGCGTGTAGCCTTCGATCGTCTTGGGGGATTCCGTCACGCTCTCCTGGAAGGTCTTGCCGTCCACTTTCTTGGATTCCTTCACTTTGGTGTCCGTGCCGTTCCAGTAGTAGTTGACGGTGTAGCTCAGGTCGCTGCGCTTGGTGTAGGTAACGGTTTCGATCACGTCCTGCGCGGGCATCGATCCGGAAACGGTTGCCTTGTCTACCGTATAGCCGGAGATTACGGGCGAAGTGACGCGGTACGCCGCACCCTGCATAAGGCTTTCCACATGATCTTCCGCCGCCTTGCCGCCCTCCGCGTAGCGGTACTGAATGGTGAGGGTGAACACGTTCTTGACGTAGTAGACCTTGATGACGTTTCCGCTCACGCCGATGGTCAACGGGAGGTTTTCGGTCTGATCAAGTCTGTAGTTCGCGGGACATTTGTCGGGATAGGTCGAAATGACCGCATTGTACGCCGCCTGCTCGGTCACGGTCAGCGAATCGTCCTTCACGCCGTCGATGTAATATTCGACGGTATAGCCGTAGGTTCTGGCCTTCCACTGCGCGTAGAGGTCGTTGCCGCCCGCGGTCAGGCGAGCGGTAGCGCCTGCGGCATAAGCCGTTCCTTTGCCGTCGGACGCGGTGTTCCAGCCGGTGAATTCATAGCCGGTGCGGGAGGGCAGATACAGATTGCCGTAACCCTCGACCGTAATCAGGGAATTGATCGGCTTCTCCTCGCTCTTGCGGGTTTGATCGTTGCCAAAGTTGCTGTGATAGGTGATGGCCGCCTTGCCGGTGGGCGTGCCCCAGACGGCGTAGAGCGTGGTGTTGTCGTCGATCTTGACGCTGCCGCCCTGATAATAGGCGGGGCTGACCGCAGTCCGATCCTTGCTCCAGCCGAGGAAGATCATGTCCTCCTTGGTCAGGCCGCGGCCGCTGGCAACCTGCGCGTAGGTTCCCTTGGCGTAGTTGTTGCTATCCGTGGGAACCGTGCCCTTGCCGCCGTTCGCATCGTAGGTCAGGGTATAGGTGGTTTTGCTGCCCACCTTGGCATACAGCGTGTAGTTGCGGTTGATCCGGGTCGACGCGTGGAAGGGATTGCCGTTCGCCAGCACCCAGCCGAGGAACTGATCGCCTTCCGCCACAGTGGCCGTCGGAACCTTCGTGCTGTCGATCTGGTCGTTCTTATTGACCTCCTGCGTGCCCAGAACCTTCGTTCCGTCCACGTCGATGAAGGTCACGGTATAGGTGGGCGCGACCCACTTGGCGTAGACGGTGATGTTCTGCGCCGGCATGGTCTTGCCCGTAAAGACGTAGGGTTCGCCATCGCCCAATTCGTTGTCGTACCAGCCGCCGAAGACATAGTCGCTCTTGTCCGCAGGCGCAGTCGGCGTGTAGCTCACGTCGGAAATATCCTGCTGATACTTCCTGCTGACGGTCTTTTCGTGCGTAGCGTTGTTGATGAACACAATGTTGTAGCTGTTGCGGGTGTAATAGAACTTGGCACCGTTGTACTCCCAGCCGCTCCCGCCGAAGAGGCCATAACTGTATTTAGCTTTAAATTCCTTGAATGTAAACCCAGTGATGGGATACATATCTTCATCTGTAATCTTCCACCCGGTTCCCGGTGCTGTGTCGGTGTGGTCGAGTTTATAGATTACTCCGTTGTATGTTGTCCCGCTTTCGCCTGGCAGCACTTCAAGGAAATATGACGCGCTTTCACTGTCGTGGCCCGTTGCAGGACCGTAAAAACTTTTCCCTCCCAAGGGCATGAGGTCGATGTTGGACTGGTATTTTTCGTTCGCCGCATTGGGCTGAACCGCCCACGTAGAACTGCCGTTGTGGGTCGGCCATTGATCGCCGATGTTCGCACCATACTTTGCTGTGATGCGATACTGTCCGTATTCCGTCCCGCCACGCAGATTGTAAAACTTCACCTCGTACACATTGCGCTTATAGCGCACCTCGACGATGGTACTGCCGTCGCCCTTGATGGTTTTCTGCACAATTTTCTGCGCGGTGAAGCCCGGATAGTTCTTCGCACTCGCGGCAGTCGTCGCATTCGTCGCGCCGTACTTGGTTTCGCTCTCCTTAAAGGAGTAGCCGTCATCGTCCGCGTTTTCCTGGAAATGGA
>Ga0129310_1002294_pt1 | contig 14529 bp, 11 predicted proteins | sample Go1ome_2_FD_94433 | JGI IMG/M metagenome (GOLD analysis project Ga0129310, IMG submission 94433) | Western lowland gorrila individual fecal microbial communities from Wisconsin, USA - Go1022A metagenome | ecosystem: Host-associated > Mammals > Digestive system > Large intestine > Fecal | place...
GGTGGCAGAAGAGTTCTTCTTTGCACCGGAGTTTGTGAATAAGAAGTTAAGTAACACCGAGTATGTGAAAGTGTTATATCGCACCTTTATGGGACGTGAGTATGATAAGGGCGGTTTGGACTACTGGGTAGGACGTTTGAACAAGGGTGAAAGCCGAAAGAGCGTGCTGGAAGCATTTGCCGGCTGTCCGGAATTCCAGAAGATCGTGAAGAGCTTTGGACTGTAAAGGGTTTCAGCTTGTAACTAGTGTGGAAAAGAAAATATATAAAGTAACAGGAGTCTGGGGTCATTGTAAGTGACCTCGGACTCCTGTTGTTTATGGTTGTATACCGTGAGCTTGTAGTTGTGCTTCTAATTCGGCGATACGTTGCTGATAGGATTGTCTGGTATTCTCAGATTCCTCCAATGCCTGCGTCAAATCCTGAATCTTCTTATTAACGGTACGCTCATGTCGCTCGTAATCTTCACGGGCGCGGCAACGCTGGCGGATGATGTCATCGCTATTGTATTGAAACAGGGATTCGGCCGCATTGGTCAGAGTGTGGTTTGCCTGTGTGATCATTCTTATATCCTCCCATGTTTTTGCTTTGAAAAGTTCCGCCCAGGTATCAATCTGCCAAAGGCGATCCTCTTCGGTTGCCAGGTTTCTTTGTGTTAAGCATAGCACACTTAGTATGAATTTGTCATTAAAAACTTTGTGAGTGATAGTATTCATAATCATATTTTTGGTATAGAATGCGGGGGATTCCGGAAACAGGTCATAATCCAGGATACCGATGTGGATAGTTGGCAGAGCTGTCTCATAAGTTTGCCCATGATAAAGCTGGTCAAAACTCCGACATAGATAGCTTAAAGAACGATCGGGCCAGTTCCCCTCATTTTCGACCTGTAGTTCTAGATTCAGGTATGTATTGTTATTGAGAAAAATCTGAATATCCAGGATAAACTCTTTGTTTGAGATGCTTTCTCCCGGCAGAACCGGATTCATGATCTGAATGGACTGAATCTCATCCGATGGAAGATGGAGCAGAGAGCTAATTAATCCCCGTAAGACCGGTTCATTGTTTTGCAATACGATGTGAAACATGTAATCATTTAATAATGTGTAATCAATCGGACCGGTGGCAGCCTGAAGCTGTTCTGAAAAGATGGTGTCGGAAGCCGAAGAAGTAAAAGAAAGTGACATAAAATCCTCCTGTGTGAAATCAGAATAAACTAATAAACCATATGCAAACGCACAGATCGGTTGTTAAATCATTGTAGACATGTTGATAATGAAACAAAGAGTTGATAGGCATGATAATTCAACTCATAATTGTAAAAATAATATATACACATAATAATACACTCAAGGAAATATGTCAATAATAAAATTACAAAATAAGAAATAGAAGTTCACAATTACATATTGCCGAACATGAAACCAATACAGTATAATAAAATTATATTTATTATACACACCGGAAATATGAGAGATGTGAAAGGGAATATACGAATGAGAAAAACAATACTTGCATTTATGACGGCAGTATTATTGGCAGGGAGTAGCAATGCAGTTTATGCATCCGGTATACCGGATGTAGAGGTTATGGAAACCTCTAAAACGGAAGCTTTGGCAACAGAAGGAGAATCAGAAGCATCAGCGCTCCCGGAGGAATATACCTCACCATATGTTACGTCAATTAAGAGACAGAGTCCATATGGAACCTGTTGGGCATTTGCGGCCATGGCAGTATCAGAATCCAATATCTGGAAGAAGGGATTAGCGGATGGAAGCGTTGACCTGTCAGAGTGGCAGATTGCCTATTTTCTGGGAAATTCGGTGACAGATCCGCTTGGAGGAACGAAGGGCGATCAGGTAGTTCTGAAAAACAATTATCTGCAGGCAGGGGGACAACAAGGGTTGACTACATTTCGTCTGGCATCCTGGGTTGGCGTGACGGATGAGAAAAATGCGCCTTATAGTACGATTGCATCCGATGTAACGGCAACGTTGGATTCATCCCTTGCATATGGAAAGGACAGTTATCATCTGGAGAATGCATACTGGATACCGATGACAGAGCGAGAGCAGATTAAGCGGCTGATTCTGGAATATGGCGCGTGTGCAACGGCATACTATGATGGCTATATGTATTATAACAATCCGTTTACGAATGAAACCGAAGAACGGGTTGCTTATTATTGCCCGGATGGCACTCAGGCAGTCAACCATGCGATTACAATCATTGGGTGGGATGATCATTATAGCCGTGAGAATTTCGGCACAAATAAGCCGGCAGCAGATGGTGCTTGGTTATGTAAGAATAGCTATGGGACTTCCTTTAGTAAAGAGGGATTGTTTTATATTTCTTATGAAGATGCAGTTATGGCATGGGAAGAGGGTTATTTCTTTGATTATGGAGCGGCGGATAATTATGACCATAACTATCAGTATGACGGAGGCTTGTCAAAGGCATATATCTTTGCGACAGATTCGGCGAATGTATTCACTGCGGCAGCTGATGAGAGCCTGAAAGCGGTAGGTTTCTATACACTGGATCCGCAGTATACCTGCACGATTGAAGTGTATAAGGACTGTACAAAATGGCCGGCAAAAGGGACCTTGGTCAGTACGATAACAGTGACAGAGCCATATGCCGGGTATCATACGGTTCCGTTATCGACAACGGTGGAGTTGAAACAGGGGGAGAAATATTCGGTTGTAATTAAGTGTAAGAGCGCAGATGGGAAAAGCGTGAAAGCCTCCATTGATAAAACAGTAGATGATGACTTTTTGACCAGTACATCTGCGGCTGAATCGGGAGAAAGCTATATTTTAGTAAACAGAGATATTCCTTATTATGATTGGATAGATATTTCCGAAGATGGCGAAAACTGCAGAATTAAAGCATTTACAGATCTGAAGGAGACACCACCGGTGGATCCGACTGTAAATGTAACAGGAATTACATTAAATAGAACCGGTGCCAGCCTTGTAAAGGGGAAAACGTTGCAATTGACAGCCACGATAACACCGGAAAATGCAACAAATCGGGCAGTAAACTGGGCATCTTCGAATACGAAGATTGCGACAGTGGACAGTGCCGGAAAGGTAACAGCGAAAGCAGCCGGAACCGTGACGATTACCTGTATGGCTCAAGCTGATAGCGGGAAAAAGGCTACCTGTAAAGTAACAGTTACAGAGCCCAAACCGCCTGTAAAGCCAACTGTGAAAGTAACGAAGGTCACACTAAATAAGAAAACTGCAGCTCTGTCGCCGAAGGAGACACTGACCTTAAAGGCGACTGTAACACCGACAAATGCAACGAATAAAGGAGTGACCTGGAAGTCATCGAATACAAAGATTGCAACTGTCAGCAGTACCGGCAAGGTAACGGCAAAAGCTGCCGGGACAGTGACAATTACCTGTACGGCAAAAGACGGCAGTGGCAAGAAAGCGACCTGTAAGATTACAGTCTATAATAATACGCAGGCCTATGTAGCACGGATCTATACCAAAGCACTGGGAAGAGAGGCAGAGCCTGCCGGACTGAATTACTGGGTCGGAGAAATCAATGCAAAGCGGAGAACACCGGTACAGGTGGCAGAAGAATTCTTCTTTGCACCGGAGTTTGTGAATAAGAAGTTAAACAACACCGAGTATGTGAAAGTGTTATATCGCACCTTTATGGGGCGTGAGTATGATAAGGGCGGTTTGGACTATTGGGTAGCACGTCTGAATAAGGGCGAGAGTCGGAAGAGTGTATTAGAAGCATTTGCCGGTTGCCCGGAATTCCAGAAAATTGTGAAAAGTTTCGGACTGTAGAATGAATACAGAAAAAGTAAATAGTATCCTAAAGTAGAAACAGTAGTTTGAGATTAGAAATTATATTAAGTAACAGGAGCCTGAGGTCACTGTAAGCGATTTCAGACTCCTGTTGTTTATGGTTGTATGCCGTGAGCTTGTAGTTGTGCCTCTAATTCAGCAACACGTTGCTGATAAGTTTGTTGTGCATTCTCAGCTTCGATCCGTGCATTCTCAGATTCCTTCAGTGCCTGCGTCAAATCCTGAATCTTCTTATTAACGGTACGCTCATGACGTTCGTAATCCTCGCGGGCGCGGCAATGCTGACGGATGATGTCATCGCTATTGTATTGAAACAGGGATTCGGCCGCATTAGTCAGAGTGTGGTTTGTCTGTGTGATCATTCTTATATCCTCCCATGTTTTTGCTTTGAAAAGTTCCGCCCAGGTATCAATCTGCCAAAGAGGTAAAAGAATGTGACATAAAATTCTCTTGGGCAAATTAGGGAAAGTTAGTAAAAATAAAGAGATGTTTGCAAAACAAATATAACAAGCATACTGCCTAAATATAAAATGGAAAAAGTGACAATAGAGGATTGGGAACAAGAAAATAGAAGTAGATAAAACATTAGAAGTTAAAATAACCCTATAAAATGTCGCCGATGAAAAGACCAAAATAAAATAAGGGTGTAGTATAATTAACAGAAATTAAGCACTTATAAAATGCTTAAATAAGAAAAAAGAGAGAGGAGTATAGGGGATGAAATATAGGAAACATAGTACAATGGCAAAACGGAGTCTGGCAGTCCTGTTAGCCGGAGCAATGATGCTGACCGTAGTACCTGTGGATAACAGGGTATATGCAATGGATGTAGAGGAAGAAACGGGGACAGAAGCAACTGAAGCTGAAAAGAATGTAATGACAGAAGCGGCTGAACCGGATGAAAAGAAAACGACAACAGAAGCATCTGAGCCGACCGAAAAGAATGTAATGACAGAAACGGCTGGGCCAGAAGAAAAAAAGGCAATGGCGGAAGCAGATGCATTGACAGAGGGAGACATAGCGATAAATGCAGATGCAGAAAATGATACAACCTATACATATACGGTAGAGGATGGAACTTATACGTATACAGTAGATGAAGAGGGAAATGCTACAATTACTGATTATGCAGGAGAAGCAACTACTATAAACATTCCAGATGCTATCGATGGGCATATGGTAACTGTGATAGGAGATGATGCATTTTCAGACTGTGCAAACCTGAGTGCAATCGAGTTGCCCAATGGCTTAACGACATTAGGAGCAAGAGTATTTAGTGGCACGTCTGTGACTAGTATAACAATACCTAAAACATTAGAGAAATGTAATGCATGGGATACAGGGAGGGATGATGGAAGCAGAGTATATGAGGGACCATTTAGTGGATGTAGTACACTGAAAACAATAAACTTTGAAGAAAGCACTACTCAAATTGCGGATTATCTATTTGCTGGATATGGAGGAATGGAAACTGTAACGATTCCGGATACAGTAACTGCAATCGGCAGTTATGCATTTGCAGATTGTGCAAACCTGAGTGCAATCGAGTTGCCCAATGGCTTAACAACATTAGGAGCAAGAGTATTTAGTGGCACGTCTGTGACTAGTATAACAATACCTAAAACATTAGAGGAATGTAATGGATGGGAAACAGAGAGGGATGATGGTAGCATAGTATATGAGGGACCATTTAGTGGATGTAGTACGCTGAAAACAATAAACTTTGAAGAAGGCATTACCCAAATTGCATCTTATTTATTCGCAGGATATGAAGGAATGGAAACTGTAACGATTCCGGATACAGTAACTGCAATCGGCAGTTATGCATTTGCAAATTGCGAAAATCTGAGTTCAATTGATTTACCCAAAGGCTTAACAACATTGGGAACAAGAGTATTTAGTGGTACTTCGATTGTCAGTGTCACAATACCGAAATCATTAGAGCAGTGTGCGGAATCAGAGGAATGGGTATATGATGAAGATGAAAATTATGTTCTGGTATATAAGGGACCATTTAGTGGGTGCAGTACACTAAGAACAGCAAACTTTGAAGAAGGCGCTACTCAAATTGTAGACTATCTATTTGCAGGATGCGAAGGGGTTGAAACTATAACAATTCCGGATACAGTAACTATGATTGGAAATAATGCATTTGCAAATTGTAAAAATCTGAGTGCAATTGATTTACCTAAAGGGTTAGAAGAGTTAGGTGGAAATGTGTTTATTGGCTCATCGCTTGCTAAAATAACCATACCTAAATCATTGGAGAAGTGTGGTGGAGAAGATGACAATTTTGTGTGGCATGATCCATTTAATGGATGTAGTATGCTGAAAACAGTAGAATTTGAGGCAGGTGTTACGGAAATTGTAGGAGGGTTGTTCTCTGGATGTGAAGGAATTGAAACTATAGAAATTCCGAATACAGTAATAAAAATTGGAAGGGAGGCATTTAAAGGTTGTACAAATCTCGATGAAATAACACTTCCCAATAGTGTGACCTATATTGGAAGCCTTGCATTTAATGGTTGTACAAGTCTGAAAAATATAGAATTGCCAGAACAATTAGAGACAATAGGGTATTGCGCATTTCAAAATTGTGAAAAATTAACTTCGGTAAGTCTTCCAAGTGGATTAAAGAAAATAGGAGCCTTAGCTTTTGAAAATACAGCAATAAGTAGTATCACAATACCGAAATCATTGTGTGTAAGTGGCTATTATTTTAATGATGATGATAATGCAGACGGACCGTTTAGAGGGTGTACAAAACTGAAAACGGTAGAGTTTGAAGAAGGTGTTACGCAGGTTGTAGCATGTACGTTTGAAGGATGTGAAGGAATTGAGAATATTACGATTCCGGACACTGTAACGAAAATTGGAGATAAAGCATTTGCAAACTGTACAAATCTTGAAGGTATAGTGATTCCGAATACAGTAACGGAAATTGGAAATGAAGCATTTTCAAACTGTGAAAGTCTAAAAAAAATAACGATTCCGGATGTAGTAACAGAAATTGGAATTGCCACATTTTCAAGTTGTACAAATCTTAAAGAAATAATAATTCCGGCTGGTGTAGAAGTGATTGGAATGCGTGCGTTTGAGCATTGTACCAATCTTGAAAGTATAGAGATTCCGGCTGGTGTAACAGAGATTAGAGATGAAGCATTTTCAAACTGTAAAAATTTGAGCAAAATTGATTTACCTAATGGATTAACAACGTTAGGGACAAGTGTATTTAGTGGCACATCGATTACTAGTATAACAATACCAAAGACATTGAAGCGGTGTATGGCATATTTAGATGATGAAAATAAAGTATATAAGGGACCATTTAGCGGTTGCAGTATGCTCAAAACAATAAACTTTGAAGAAGGTATTACATATATTGCAGGATATACATTTTTAGGTTTTGAAGAATTGAAAAACATAGAAATTCCGGATACTGTAACAATAATTGATACAGGAGCATTTAAATATTGTTCAAATTTAACCAAGATTTATATGGGTGCTAATATTACCAGTATTGCAGATGATGCATTTAACACCCCGGAACAGACTGTTATTTATGGAATAAGTGGTACTTATCCGGAGAAATATGCAAAAGAAAAGGGATTTAAATTTGTAGATCGTAAGGGACAGGAGACTCAGATAACAGGAATTACTTTGGATAAAACAGAAGTAAGTCTGAAGGAAAAAGAGACAGTACAGCTTACAGCAGAAGTAGCCCCAGCGAATGCAACGAATAAGAAACTGAACTGGGAGTCATCAGCACCGGCAGTAGCAACGGTAGACAGTACCGGAAGGGTAACAGCAGTAGCAGCCGGCAGTGCAGTCATCACGTGTAGTGCAACGGATGGCAGCTTCGTTACTGCAACGTGCAAGGTCACGGTAACGAAGCCGGAAGTAAAAGTAACAAGGATTACGTTGAATAAGACGAATGCAAGTATCGAAAAGGGGAAAACATTACAGTTAAAGGCAACGGTAACTCCGACCAATGCGACAACCAAGGCAGTGACCTGGAAGTCATCGAATACGAAGATAGCGACCGTCAGCAGCACCGGTAAGGTAACAGCCAAAGCAACCGGCACAGTCACCATTACTTGTACCGCCAAAGATGGCAGTGGTAAGAAGGCAACCTGTAAGATTACGGTAATAAAGCCGACAGTAAAGGTGACAAAGATTACCATAAATAAGACAAAGGCGACTTTAGTCAAGGGTGAAAATATATCACTAAAAGCAACGGTAACCCCGACCAATGCGACAAACAAGGCAGTGACCTGGAAGTCATCGAATACGAGGATAGCGACCGTCAGCAGTACCGGTAAGGTAACAGCTAAAGCAGTCGGCACAGTTACCATTACCTGTACTGCCAAGGATGGGAGTGGTAAGAAGGCAACCTGTAAGATTACGGTCCGTAATTACACGAAGACGGAAGCTTATGTAGCACGGATTTATACCAAGGCATTAGGGAGAAATCCGGAAATTGGAGGCCTGAAATACTGGACCGGTGAGATTAATGCAAAGAGAAAGACACCGGTACAGGTGGCGGAAGCATTCTTCTTTGCACCGGAGTTTACAAATAAGAAGTTAAATAATACAGCATACGTAAGGGTGCTGTACCAGACCTTTATGGGCCGGAAGGCAGATCAGGGAGGATTAAACTACTGGGTAGGACGACTGAACAAGGGTGAAAGTCGGAAGCGTGTATTAGAAGCATTTGCCGGTTGCCCGGAATTCCAGAAGATCGTAAAGAGCTTTGGTCTGTAGAATGGATACAGAAAAAGTAAATAGTATCCTAAAGTAGAAACAATAGTTTAAGATTAGAAATTATATTAGATAACAGGAGTCTGAGGCCACTGTAAGCGATTTTAGACTCCTGTTATTTATGGTTGTATACCGTGAGCCTGTAGTTGCGCTTCCAATTCAGCGATACGTTGCTGATAGGAATGTTCTGTCTGAATGCGGGCATTCTCAGACTCTTCCAATGCCTGCATCAAGTCCTGAATCTTCTTATTAACGGTACGCTCATGTCGCTCGTAATCTTCGCGAGCGCGGCAACGCTGACGGATGATGTCATCGCTATTGTATTGAAACAGGGATTCAGCAGCGTTAGTTAGAGTGTGGTTTGTTTGTGCAATCATCTTAATATCCTCCCATGTTTTTGCTTTGAAAAGTTCCGCCCAGATATCAATCTGCCAAAGGCGATCTTCTTCGGTTGCCAGGTTTCTTTGTGTTAAGCATAGCACACTTAGTATGAATTTGTCATTAAAAATTTTGTGAGTGATAGTATCCATAATCATATTTTTGGTATAGAATGCGGGAGCTTTGTATCATCCAATTTAGAAAAAACAACAACAGTCATGATGATCGCAATGATCAATGCTGCGAATCCCACAATCCCATACCATAACCAGACAACGGAAACCGGTTTCGGATGGTCTTCATTGTTGAAGACAACCATGACTTTGTCGCCGGTATCATAGCTATGTTGATCATTTTTGACCCAAATTTCCAGAGTGGTTGTGGTATCTCCGTATGCTTTGTCCAACTGTACTTTTAGATATTGCTTGGAAGGTGCATTATCATAAAGAAAATCTGAGAAACTATCGTCTCGGTAGAGGCGGGATTCTGCTACAGTTCCCATCAGATGTTCCTTATGAAACAGAACCCGGATTACATCCTGCCAGCCGAGTGCGATGCCAACAATCGATATTAGAGTCAGGATAATGATAATACCATATGTTATAGTTTGTTTCTTTTTCATGGATAGACCTCGGATACTTTTAATCATTAATTCTATATTCTATCTCCTTTATAAGTAGTTTGTATCAGATCTATGTAAAATCCGGTTAAATCCTGCACAATGTAATTAAAAAATAATCCTGCAACGATCAATAAATGATTACAATAAATAAAGCACCGACGGAGTGCCTGATATGGTATCCGCTGGTGCTTTGCTATAACTTTTTATGGTTTCTTGCTTCTTACTACTTACTGCGATTGTATTCGCAATAAAAGATTATGAAATCTTAGATCTGCTGGATCAGGTTTGCCATCTCAATTGCGGATAGAGCACAATCGTAGCCCTTGTTTCCTGCCTTTGTACCGGCACGCTCGATTGCCTGCTCGATATTCTCGGTGGTTACAACGCCGAACAGAACCGGAATCTCTGCCTGAAGACCGACCTGAGCAACACCCTTGGATACTTCATTGCAGACATAATCATAATGGCTGGTAGCACCACGGATGACGGCGCCCAGACAGATAATAGCATCGTACTTTCCGGACTTTGCCATCTTTTCTGCGATCAACGGAATCTCAAATGCACCCGGCACCCATGCGGTTGTGATGTTCTCATCGGCTACACCGTGACGGGTCAGTCCATCTACGGCACCACCTAACAGCTTGTTGGTAATGAACTCATTAAAACGGGCAACAACGATACCAACCTTCATTCCTTCTTTTGCAACTAACATTCCTTCTAAAGTATTCATAATCATCCTCCTGTGAATATATAATTATTTATTATTTTTTAAATTATCAGCTAAGGTTATTACTCAATGTGGTGTGTGAAAATATGACCCATTTTCTGTTCCTTGGTCTGCATATAGAACTTATCAAACTTCTGCACCGGCACTTCGATCGGTACCCGCTCTTTGATGGTCAGACCATAGCCGTCCAGACCATAGATCTTGCTTGGATTGTTGGTCAGGAGCCGCAGCTCCTTGATTCCCAGATCCCGAAGAATCTGTGCGCCGACCCAGTATTCCCGGAGATCCGGAGCAAATCCGAGATCCAGATTGGCCTCCACGGTATCCCGGCCCTGTTCCTGAAGCTCATAGGCTTTTAACTTATTGATCAGACCGATGCCCCGTCCTTCCTGGCGCATATAAAGCAGCACCCCTCTGCCTTCTTTTTCAATCTGTTTCATGGCATTTGTCAGCTGTTCTCCGCAGTCGCAGCGAAGAGAACCGAATACATCTCCGGTCAGACATTCCGAATGAACACGGCACAGCACATTCATACCGTCTCCAATCTCGCCCTTGACCAACGCAATATGGTGTTCGCCGGTAATATCACTGACATATCCGTAAGCCTTGAAGGTGCCGTATTTGGTCGGAAGATTGACGGTTGCTTCCCGACTGACATGATTCTCGTGTAACCGGCAATAGTCCTGTAGATCCTTAATCGTAATAAACGGAATATTGTATTTCTGCGCAATTACTTTTAACTCCGGCGTACGCATCATATGACCGTCATCTGCCATGATTTCACAGCAAAGACCGCACTGTTTCAGACCGGCAAGGCGCATCAGATCGACTGTTGCCTCGGTATGTCCGTTTCGTACCAGAACACCGCCTTTTCTGGCAACCAGTGGAAACATATGTCCCGGACGACGGAAATCATCCGGCTTCGCATCATCCTCTACAGCTTTCATTGCAGTGATGGAACGTTCATATGCGGAGATACCGGTAGTGGTATCCACATGATCGATGCTGACGGTGAAGGCCGTGCAATGGTTATCGGTGTTTTCGGATACCATCTGCGGTACATTTAATTTGTCGGCAAGTTCCTTACACATCGGCATGCAGATCAGTCCCTTGCCGTGGACTGCCATAAAGTTAATGTTTTCGCCGGTGGCGTGTTCTGCGGCGCAGATGAAATCGCCCTCGTTTTCACGATCCGGATCGTCGGTACAGAGAATGATCTTTCCGGCACGCAGTGCTTCTAATGCTTGTTCTATGGTTGAAAATTGGAAATCCATAGTAATTCCTCCTATCATAAATAATGTATCTTAAATCTAAAATCCATGCTCACGTAGAAAATCCAAAGTAAGTCCTGTGGATTCTGCGGAAGTCTCGCTGGAAGCTTCATCGGAATGAGTGTATGGCCGGAGCAGGTGCTCCACGTATTTGCCGATAATGTCATTCTCCAGATTGACGATATCACTCGGACGTCTGGAAAGCAGTGTCGTTTCTTCACCGGTGTGAGGAATGACAGATACCTTGAAGACCGAAGAATCAACATAGGCAACGGTCAGACTGATACCGTCAATGGCGATCGAGCCCTTCATTACGATCAGATCCAGAATGGAGGCAGGAGCTGCAATCGTAACCCATACGGCATTTCCTTCTTTCCGGAGAGACTGGATCGTACCGGTGCCGTCAATATGACCGCTGACGATATGACCACCGAAGCGGCCGTCGGAAGCCATAGCTCGTTCCAGATTCACGGCACCACCGATCGGAAGCTGTCCCAGATTGGTGCGGCGAAGTGTTTCAGCCATAACATCAGCTGTGAAACCATCATGCTGAAGTCTCGTCACCGTCAGACAGACACCGTTGACGGCAATGCTGTCGCCGATTTTAGTTCCTTCCAGAACCTTATGTGCTTTTATCTCAATGGAACCGGATACCTGTTGCCCGATAATCTTCTTAACGGTTCCGGTTTCTTCTATAATACCAGTAAACATCTGTAATCTATCCTTTCTCCAAGACATCATATTCAATCAGAACATCCGGATTGAATAGTTGTATCTTAGGATTTGTAAGTTTCAGGCTATCTTCAATGGAGGCGATGCCCTTTCCTTTCACAGGTGTGTAAGGATGGGAACCACCGAAGATCTGGGCCCCGATATAGGCGTAAACATGATCGACCCGGCCGACCTCGATAAATGCGGCATTCATGGTTCCGCCGCCTTCTACCAGAATTCCGTCAATGTCCATCTGCCCAAGCTGTGTGAGCAAGTCCGTGACATCGATATGACCGTCCTTTCCCTTTACCGGCAGAAGAGTTACACCCTTTTGCTTCAGAGTCTGCATCTTATCCGATAGATCAACAGGAGCATCCGGCATATGAGTTATGGAATCCAGATACGCCACGATCACCGGACCCTGATCTGTAGAGTTACACAGGTTACAGTCCACAGGGATGCGCAGGTGGCTGTCACAGACAATGCGGACAGGTGTCCGGCCATCCGGAATCCGGCAGGTCAGGAGCGGATTGTCAAGCAGGACAGTACCGATACCGACCAGAATGCCCTTATAATAATTCCGCAGCTGATGTGTATGTTCTCTTGCCGATTCGCCGGTAATCCAGCGGGATTCACCGGAATCGATTGCAATTCTGCCGTCTGCCGTCATTGCATATTTCAATGCGACATACGGCTGTTTTTCTTTTATATAATGAAAGAATACAGGATTTATAGCATCGCATTCTTCGCGCAGGAAGTCTTCTATGACTTCGATACCTGCATCCCGAAGCAACTTTACACCTTTACCGGCAACCTTGGGATTCGGATCACGCGAGCCGACGACAACCTTAGCCAAATGATTCTGAATAATTGCATCGGTACAAGGTGGTGTCTTGCCATAATGGCAGCATGGTTCCAAAGTGACGTAAATAGTTGCACCTGCCGGAGATTCTGTGCAGTTTGCCAGAGCATTTCGCTCGGCATGTAGTCCGCCGATATGCATATGATAGCCTTCACCGATAATGCGTCCGTCCTTCACAACTACGGCACCGACCATCGGATTGGGATTCGTTTTGCCAACGGCTTTTTGTGCCAGAGTAATGGCACGACGCATGATTTCTTCTTCTGTCATCAGTGGTCTCCTTTCTGTAACAAATAAGCCTCGGCAACTTCCATAATCTGTTTCAGGTTGGTTAAATCCTGCCGGACATCGCCGGTTTCCAGAGAGTGATTGGCATCCGGAATAATGGTGAGCGGGATGTTCAGACGAGAGCAGTTCAGCTCAACGATTGCGGTATCGACCCATGGATCATGGGTGCCTGTAAAGGCAATGCCGTCACCCTGTATAAATCGGAAAGAAGCCTCCACCGGAGTATAAAAGATCTGAAACGGATGCAGTCCTTTCTCCGCTGCAAACGCAGAAGCAACAGCGGTACCGACACTCTTTGATACGAAAAGGAGCTGTTCACAGGAAGAGAAATCAACATCCTTTAAGCACTCCCGTGTCTGGGAGAGTGCACTCTGGAAAGCCGCAGCCATTTTTTCGGGATTCCCCTTTACATCGGATGGAAAACCGCCGTAGGAAACATCTATGGTATCATAACCGGCCAGTCTGGCCAGCTTACGACTGTAATACAGGAGTGGTTTATCTGTATGATAGCCGATTCCGGGGAAAAATATAGCTAATTTCATATTCACATTCCTCCTTCAAGCATAAATAAAAGCCCCGCAGTCCGCGGAGCTGATTCAAATCCTGTTACAAACCATATCGAAGCCGTATAAATAAAAAACGGAATCAAATCTGATTCCGGGGTCATTCATGATATGCATGCGAGAATCTTCTTTCCTCCAGACTATACTGTCGGTTCCGGAATCACACCGGATCATGCCACACGGCTCGCGGACTGTACCGCCGGTAGGGAATTGCACCCTGCCCCGAAGAACTATTTATGCTAGGACTTATTGTACTCGCATGCATATGGAAATGCAAGGAGAAATTTTGTGAACTTGCGGTTTGTACAGATGGTTCTGCTCGCCGGAGCTCCGGTTGTAAGCGGATGCAGGATTTAGCATTAAATGTGAGATGTCGCCTTCTGTCCTATATTTTATGTGCGGCAAGCTCTCGCACCTGCCAGCACGTAGCGGTACATAGGACTGCACAATACGCAGTCCAAGAACCGACGTGCTTCTAGGGCCGCACATAAAACAAGGACAGAGGCTCCATTTTCAC
>Ga0129310_1002299_pt1 | contig 14471 bp, 13 predicted proteins | sample Go1ome_2_FD_94433 | JGI IMG/M metagenome (GOLD analysis project Ga0129310, IMG submission 94433) | Western lowland gorrila individual fecal microbial communities from Wisconsin, USA - Go1022A metagenome | ecosystem: Host-associated > Mammals > Digestive system > Large intestine > Fecal | place...
GCCGGAAGAAACCTTCTGCAGGCTCTTGGACAGGGCGCTGGAGTTCTTGTTCAAAGTGTTGAGAGTGTTAATTGCGGTCATGTTGTTCTTTACGACCATAGCCATAGTAAATTCCTCCTTGATAAAAAAAACATCTAAAGAGAGATTGCATCCTTGCTATCTCTCCCATATAGGTAGGATTTTTCAGAAAAAATCCTGTCCCAGCCTCCGCGGAAAAATTGTCTGGTACAAGGCTTTTCTCTACTCCATCCTCGGTGACTATATTTTAATATAGAAGTTGAAAAAATCAAGTATATTCGCAAGTTTTTAGGCCAAATTTCATTCCTGTGGCTACATGGGGGTTCTAGGGCCTCTCTGGCCTCATATGCCAGCCTAGCTCATAGTACTTAATAGTTTCCTAATTATTGCAACCGATCTGCAAATCATCTACCCCCACTATTTCACCTATCTTCATATTCCCTCACAGCCCACTTCTAACGCATACCTACAGCAGCCTTATTCTTGGCACAAAAATAAGGGCATATCCGCCTTATAAGCCGAATACGCCCCTTTTTTTCGCAAATTTTGTAAATATTTATTTTTTGTTTTATTATCTATTGATTAGATTTGCTATGTTGGATTCTTTCGCACAATATACCCTGCAACTTTACAATAAAGCAGCATATTTGGCAAATTCACTCTTAGGTATGCCGATAAACTCCATAGCCTGTTCCTTAGACCAGCTATTCTTGGCAATAATCACCCGCAGGATTTCTACAGTGTTATTTAACGCGCCAATAGCCTTGCCCCTTGCCTCACCAATGGCTTTTCCACGCGCTTCACCAATAGCCTGTCCACGCGCTTCACCACGCGCCTCTGCCTTATCTAATACTTCACACATATTGAATCCCTCCTTGTCATTGGAAATTTCTCTACTCATTTCAGCATATTTATCATCTTGTGTTAATACAGACATTAATTTCAAGAAGCTATCTGCATGCTTAATAGTTTTTTCCTTTGGTACATAATCATTATTTTTACTAAGCTGTACAAAATAGTCTGCAATAATCTGAAAATCACTGGTAAATTTTTCTACCTGCTCCCCTGTAAGCCTTGGTACATCAATCAGATTGATTTTGTAGTCACTAACAAATGGCTTCAAATCATCAGATATTTCCAATACATCATATAAGCTAAGTGGCTTCTTCCAAGGTGTTTTGCCAAAATATAGCACTATAGTTACAACTGGATAACGCTTATGACGGATTTTATGTTTTTTGCCTGTTCCTTCATCAATAACTATTTCGTCTTGGTTCATTTCATCCCGATAGGAACTGCCATCATAGCCCATCACCCTCAGTGGCATATCCATGTCTATAGCCAGCTGATTCTCAACTCCCAACAGGGCTAGACGAATATAACAATTCTTATCCGTCCAATATTTAGCTACATCTCGTTCCTGTTCGTGTATTACATTATCATCAGCTTTATACTGTGATTTAGCCATTGCATCAACAAGAGCTTCTGGCTTTATTACCTCTCGCCCATCAAAAAGTGTGCCATTAACTATATCCGAAAAAACATCATTATACGCTTCAAAATTTTTCTGCGTAATATCTTTTTGTCCCATAATCTCAACACCTTTCCTATATTATCGCAAATTAGAACATCCAAATCAAGTTGATACTAAAAAATGTGATACCGTAAGCCATTTCTTATCCTTGCACCTCCCAATATTTTATTTATAGACAAATAAAAAATCCTTTGCAAAAATAAACTTACAAAGGATTTACATATTTATTATTCGACAATTTTTTCCAATCTCCTGCATAAATAGGAAAAATTTTGATTTGCCTCTATTTTCCTACTATCGAAGGTATGGAAAATATTATTCGGTATGTCAGAATTTCTCTATATACAGCCTGCGGTCATAACGACTTTTGCTCTGTCCGACTTAATGGCCCTAACTGATGATTTATTCTAACGCAGTAATACCGCTTGTCGCTGAGCCAATTCACAGAGGCCGTTATGGTAGAAATAGCCACCGGGCCACTTTTGCTACGCAAAAGCAGGAGTCTCCCAACGCAAAAGTGTCATGCCCATCCGGCTGTTGTCGAATCATCGTGATTTTTCGATTCTAAATCCCACAATAGAGGTAATATGAACTAAATATCGCTCAGCAAGTTTTTTCTTAGGGTATTATCATCTGCTGTTCTATTCCAGTCAATACGCCAAAATTTCAAACAGTGCCAAAGCAGGAAGATGCGATGAATACACAAAATAGAAGGCATGACATATACCCTCACAGGTATATCGATGTGCCTCGCTTCTTAACGAATTTAAGCCATGAAAAGATGAACATCGTGAATCTTTTCGTGCGATTAAATGAGTTTAGCAGCGTGAGGCACATCAATATAGCGCGAGCGTGCCTGGAGGGTATATGCCATGCCTACAAAAAGTGTATCAATAAATTTCCTCATGAGAGCTTTAGTACCGCTAGGCGAGAAAAGTAGCGAGAGCGTGCCTGGAAGAGTATATGCCATGCCTTAGAAAAAGTATATGTATGCCATCATGCAAATAAGTTTTTGGCTCAGCAAATCAGAATTTCCCCAACTCAAGCAGATTTATTCGTATACGCAAAAAGGCTGCCGACCAGCGGCAGCCTTTCATGCTAAATCTTATTTTACAACCTGTGCCAAAGTAGCAGCAACGCTCTTGCTCATAATATCCAGAGCTGTATCAACAGCCTTCAGATACAAAAGACCACCATCTGCAACACCACGACCATTAGATACTGCATTCAGATCAATATACTCGTGAGTTGGCAGCTTGCTGCGCTCCTCAGCAATTTTCTCCTTGAGAATCTGCTCAATAGCTTCCTGTGTCATTTTTCAACCTCTCCTCTACAACAAAGTTAAGATAATTATAACATAGATTGTACATATTGTGGAAAAAATTTTTATTTAAGCCAGCACAATTTTACTAAAATCAGCCACCTGACAAACCAGATTATCCACCAGCTTCAAAAGGCCAAGACGATTATTCTTAATCTTCTCATCCTTGTCCATAACCATAACCCCATCAAAGAATGCATCAATAGGGGCAGCCAACTGAGACAAGGTAGCAATAGCACCAGCATAATCCTGAGCCGCAATTTCCTTCTCTGCCTTATCAGATGCAGCCTCATAGGCCTTGCACAAATCCTTCTCCACCTGCTCAGCCAAAAGGCCAGCCTCTACAGCAGCCTGAACATCCTCAGCCTTGCGAGCAATATTACCAGTGCGCACAAAGGCCTGAATGGTTTTTTCCATATCCTGCTTTACAGCCTCATTAACAGCCTGTGCTCTCAGGAATACGCCATAAATATCATCAACTGTTACAAATACAGCATCCACTACATCATAGCGAATACCAGCATCTGCCAGAACGTTCTTCAAGCGCAGCTTCATGAAATCAACTACATCATTCTGCAGCTTGGCCTGCTGACCAGCATCTGTAATCTTCAAAAGCTCCATAGCCTTAGCTACCAGCTGGCTAAGAGAAATATGATACTGAGCTTCCTTCAGCATATTTACAATACCCAAAGCCTGACGGCGCAGAGCAAATGGATCCTGAGAACCAGTAGGTATCAGACCTCTACTAAAGGTACCTACAATAGTATCAATCTTGTCTGCCAAAGAAACAATCCGGCCAGCTACAGAGGCAGGCTGACTGTCCCCAGCAAAACGAGGCATATAATGCTCATCAATAGCCTGAGCTACAGCCTTAGTCTCGCCATCCAGCAGAGCATATTCACGGCCCATTACACCCTGCAGCTCAGTAAACTCAGTAACCATGCCAGTTACCAAATCAGCCTTGGCCAGCTTGGCAGCCCGTACAGCATCCTTCTTATCCTGCTCATTGGCACCAATAGCATCAGCAATATAACCAGCCAGAACCTCCAGACGGAGAGCCTTGTCATAGATAGTACCCAGACCATCCTGGAACACAACAGTCTTAAGCTTTTCACCATGCTGCTCCAGAGTCTTTTTTCTATCCTCATCAAAGAAGAACTGAGCATCCTCCAAACGAGCACGCAGTACACGCTCATTACCATGCTGTACAGTCTCCAAATGCTCCTTGCCACCATTACGAATAGTAATAAAGAGAGGCAGCAGCTGGCCATCCTTCAAAACAGGGAAATAGCGCTGATGATCACGCATTGGCGTAATAACCGCCTCAGCTGGCAGAGCCAAATATTTCTCGTCGAACTTGCCACAAAGAGCAGTAGGATACTCTACTAGATAGAGAACCTCCTCCAGCAAATCCTCATTAATCTCAGCCTGACCGCCATTGGCAGCAGCCACCTCAGCAATCTGCTGGCGAATCATTTCGCAACGCTCATTCTGATCTACAATAATAGAAGCCTTGCGACAAGCCTCTACATAATCCTCGGCATTGGCAATCTCAAAATCTCCCTCTGAAAGGAAACGATGGCCACGGGAAGTTCTGCCAGACTTAACATTGGCAACCTCAAAATCAATAACATCCTGACCATAGAGAGCCACCAGCCAGCGAAGCGGACGGATAAACTTGTAGTCCAAATCTGCCCAATGCATATTGTTAGGGAAATTCAAACCATCAACCAGACCCTTCAAGGTGTCGCCTAGCAAATCAACAGTCTGGCCACCCTTTTCATGAACCATAGCATAAACATAGCCATCCTTGGTAACCAGCTCCTCAGGCTTTACACCCTGACCACGGGCAAAGCCCTGAGCTGCCTTAGTTGGGTTTCCATCTGCATCAAAGGCAATATTTACAGCAGGGCCGCGGTTTTCCTTGGAAAGGTCTGCCTGCTGCTCTGCCAAGCCCTCTACCAGCAGAGCACTACGGCGAGGAGTACCCAAGGTCTTAATATTCTTGTATTCAATACGCAGCTCCTCAAAGGTTTTAGCTGCATTTTCCTTCAACTGGGACAGGATTCCTGGCATTACATGAGCTGGAACCTCCTCAGTACCGATTTCTAACAATAAAGTCTTGCTCATGCCTTATTCCCCTTTCCCATCATAGGATAACCAAGCTCCTCACGCTGCTTCAGATAGCACTGAGCACACAGTCTAGCCAGCTTTCTTACACGACCGATAAAGGCAGCACGCTCAGAAACACTGATAGCACCACGAGCATCCAGCAGGTTGAAGGCATGGGAGCACTTCAATACATAATCATAGGCTGGATGTACATAGCCCTTTTCAATAACTCTTACAGCCTCAGCCTCATACTTATCAAACAGGTCAAAGAGCAAATCAGCATCAGACAAATCAAAAGCATAGGTAGACTGCTCAAACTCATTCTGATGGAAAACATCACCATAGGTGTAATCGCCAGTCCACTGAATATCATAAACATTCTCCACGCCCTGAATATACATAGCCAGACGCTCCAGACCATAGGTAATCTCTACCGCAGTAGGCTTAATATCCTGACTGCCTACCTGCTGGAAATAGGTGAACTGAGTGATTTCCATACCATCCAGCCATACCTCCCAGCCTAAACCCCAGGCACCCAGAGTTGGAGACTCCCAGTTATCCTCTACAAAGCGGATATCATGCTCCTTTGGATTAATGCCTAGACGCTCCAAGGAAGCCAGATACAGCTCCTGAATATTATCAGGGGATGGCTTCATAATAACCTGGAACTGATGATGCTGATACAAACGGTTTGGATTGTCGCCATAACGGCCATCAGCAGGACGTCTGGATGGCTCCACATAAGCTACATTCCAAGGCTCAGGCCCCAAAACCCGCAAAAAAGTAAATGGGTTCATAGTACCTGCACCCTTTTCTACATCGTAAGGCTCGCCCAAAATACAGCCCTGTTCTGACCAGAACTGCTGCAAAGCCAGGATGATTTCCTGAAATTTCATATAAGTTATCCTCCTTCAAAGATGTTACAGTGCAAAAAAATACGCCCCTGTAACATTTACAAAAAATGCTACAGGGACGAGTAATTACCCGCGGTTCCACCCTGCTTGAACAGAAAATTCTGTTCCGCCTCATGGATATTTGCTTGCTGCTCCAAAGCGCCCTTCGTTCCCCTGCAGGCTTTCACCCTCCCTGCTCGCTAATGTGGAACTACTCCTCTTCTTCATTGCAAAATGAGTCTATCAAATTTTGCGAGAATTGTCAATCTGGGAAATACAAATATATTAAATTTCTCCTTTTACCGATGCCTCTACAAATTCACTTAAACTATTATACACCTTATCACTAAGCTGACGAAGCTCCTCCGTAGGGGGAATCAAATCCGGAATCATAATTGTTCTGCACTGAGCCGCCGCTCCTGCCCTTACCCCATTACCACTATCCTCAAATACATAGCATTGCTGGGGAGATAAGCCCAGCTTCTCAGCAGCCAACTGAAAAATATCCGGTTCCGGCTTACCTTTTGCCACCTGATGACCACTTACTATAGCTGTAAAATATTTCAGAACACCTAATCGTTCCAGATTTGAGGCAATAACCTCAGGTGCACTGCTGCTGGCCACAGCCATTCTTACACCATTATATTTAAAATAATTCAGGATTCTGCGCATACCCGGTTTTTCCGGTACATCCTCCTCTATCATCTCCTGAAAATTATTCAGGCAATATTCCATAAATTGCTTATTATCTACCTGAGGATAATATTTAGCAATAACCTGCAGCATCTGCTGACCATTAGTGCCACATACAGAACGATGAAATTCCTGAGAATGTTCCTGTCCAAAAGCCTTGGCAGTATTTCGCCAAGCCTGTTCATATAATCTTTCTGTATCCAGCAATAACCCATCCATATCAAAAATTGCACCTGGCAACATAAAAAACACCTCATTTTTACAAATTAGAAAACGCTATCTGGGAAAGCATACTCCAATTGCAGCTTTCCCGGATAGCGTTCTCTGCTTCTGTCTAGGTGGGAGGTATAGACAGAATTACCATAGAGTATTTGCGATGTCTATCGCCTTGGGGATAATATTGGAATATATAACCTATCAACGCTCTCTTACTGCCATATAGCCAGAAGAAAAGCATTTGATATTAGTTATCTAAGATACGGATAACAGTACCTATCTGCAAATCCGGCATAGGTTTATTTTCCACATAAATGGTGCCAGGAAGCTCCACCTCTGTACTGCCATTAAAGTTTACGGTACAATGTCCCAATCCTGCTAGGGTAACAGGAGCCTCAGGGCCTACAGCTGTAATAGTGTACTGATTATCATCAATGGAAAGAATCTGCCCTGGCATTATCTGTCCATTAATTGGCTGTAGGCTGACGGAGTAACAATAATCCTTTAATTCCTCAGGAGCATTGTCACCAAAGATAATGAAAATGCCTTCACCTTTAAATTCCTCTACACATTCTCCCATACCAACAACTTTATTTTCGTAGATAATACTCATTTGAGATTCCTCCTAAATATTCATAATTTATGCAGCTGCATAAAGGCCAAAGCTAGCCAAATATGCAATGATTACACGAATCCAGCCCGTAGCAAAACGGGAATACATAACAGATACAACACCAACCTCAATGGTTTCAGTTTCTGCTTCAGCCAAACCCAAACCTACAGGTATAAAATCGCAGGCTCCCTGAGTGTTAATGGCAAACAAGGCTGGCAAAGCCATCTGAGGGTCAATATTGCCCTTGCCGATTTCTGCACCCACCAGCGTACCAACAATCTGGGCAATAACAGCACCAGGGCCAAGGAGGGCAGACAAACCAGGAATGGAGCAGATAATACCCAAGATAACCAGACCAAAGATGTTACCAGCCAACGGAGTCAGAATGGTGGCAAAGGCATCGCCAAAGCCAGAACCATTAATAATACCAATCAACATTGATACAAAGGCCATGAATGGCAGCAAGGTGGTAATACAGGTTTGAATAGCATCTCGAGCTGCCTGATAGAAGGTACTAACTACCTTGCCAGCTGCCAAGCCAATGGAAGTAATAATACTCTTATCCTTCTGTTCTGCCAAAGTCTGGGAAACCTTCTTGTTAGCACTGAATTTTGCTTCCTGCTTTGGTGCCTCTACTGTAGCAGCCTCAGAACCATCTGCCAAGGAAACCTGACGAGAGGTTACACCAGATACATAGATATCTTCAGTAATATACTGAGCCATAGGGCCTGCTTTACCTACTGGGTTGGTATTGATGGTGGGAATACGCTTCTTGGGATAAATACCACAGCGTAAGGTACCACCACAGTCAATAATTACCAGAGCCAGCTCCTCCTCAGGACATTTGGTCTTGAAGCCATTTACTGGAATCAAACCGGTCAGCTCTACAATTTTCTGAAGACATTCAGGCTCTGCACCGCCGCCAGTAATAAACATAACCTTGTTCTTTTGCTCAGTAGGGGTGATTACCAATGGGCCGCCAAAACCGCCAGCACCATGCTCTACACGAATAGAATTATACTCTGCCATTTTTCATTGCCTCCTTAGTGACTTGCTGCCTTAAATTCACGACTTAGCTTGATGCCCTGCTGCTTTTCTACCATTCTAGTGGTAAATTCAGTAGCATAGCCTGAGATGAAATTAGCTACCAAGCCAACCAGCAGATAACGTACTGCCAGCGGAGCCATATCCAGTCCCAACTGGGCAACACCATTGGCTATACCCAGATAAATAAACAGCTCAGCCACATTGATATGAGGGAAAATACCGCTGTTAGTATGGCAATGATAGGTTACGGAAGCATAAAAGCATGGCTTGTAAAACTCTGGCATAAACTTACCTATAGACAAGGCCATTGGATTACCTAACATAAAGGCACTTAAAAATGGTAATACAGCATATCTGAGAATAGGATTGCCTGTACAGAACTTGGCAATTTTCTCCATTCTATCTGGGCCTACCATAGACATAATAGCATTCATCAATACCAGCAGCATAACAATGGTTGGTATAATGCCTGTAACCCAGCCTACAAACTGTTCGCCGCCCAGCTTGAACAAATTCATAAATCCCGATGCAAATTCTACGAGAATATCCATAATGCTCTTCCTCTCTTAATTCAAGGCTTTTTTGCCTGTGAAAACCTGCTTAAATCTCATAAAGGCCAATTGGAAAGGAGAAGGCGGTGGCGTAATCGGCTCCCCAGCAACAAATTTTCGATAGGTCAGAGACGCATCCAGAATAGCCTGCCGCAGATTCTTATTCTTGGTAGCAATCTCATTGCCAGTCAAATCCGCTATGTGAAGTCCTTCAAATCCCTCCATAGGCCGTACCCTGGCCAGGAAAGTAACTCCCTCCATCTTTCTAGCCTCCTGAATATATCCCTGGTCGTCCAGCAAAAACATGGTTATAGCTCCTGCTCGGAAACCTCCGGCCTGACGTCCACAGGCCACTCTGCCCCTACGCCGGAGACTGATAAACTCCTTGGAAAAATGCTTCATCTGCACCGCACTAAATATGCTCTGCAAAATAAATGCCCCTAATATGGCAAGTCCCAACTCCAGCATTTGCTTATCTCCTCTCTCAAAACCCCTATTTTACCTATTAATTATTTCCAGCTCTTTTGTACAATGCCCCCAGCAGCTCCTGAAAACTTTTAGCCGAGGCAATTTTCTTCAGCATTTCCTCATTACGAGCCAAGCTGATAATCTCGTCATAAACTCGGATTAAAATGCTATCATCAGAATCCAGTTCATGGGGAATCCCCAGAAGAAAGATTACCTGAACCTTATGATCATTACAGCAGATGGGTTGATGGCTGACACCTACTGCCAGTACCAGCTTGTCACTAACGAACTGCATGCTGTGGGGTATGGCGATGGAATGACCAAAAATCATAGTACCCTTTGCTTCTCGAATATGTATTCTTTCTTTAAATTCCTCATCTAGATACCCACTAACTGTCAGCTTATCAACCATGTAATCCACAGCCTGCTCGTAGGTCTGATTGTCATCCAGCAGGAAAAATCTGTTTTTGTCCAGAAATCCTGACATAACGAACCAATTGTTATCCAAAATGGGTAAATCAATTTTATCCCAATACTTGGCCTTTTCTATCTTGTACCGGATTTCCTGCTCATCAAACACCTCATTGATGCGAATAACCGGTCTATGACATGATATTGATAAAGGTACCGTGGAGATAACAATATCGTATTCCGACAAAATATCCTGAGTGACATTTTCATCTGAATAGTAGTCTAAAATGGTCGAGCTATCCAATATCTTTTTCAACTGCATAGCCACTAATCTAGCTGTTACCCTGCCTGTGCCACAAACCAAAGCAATCTTGAACTGTTTTTTAGAAACAGTATTCTCTGTTAAGAACACCCCAAAATATGCAGCTAGATAACCTTTTTCAGATTCGCTGACCTGAAGTCCATAATCTCGTTCCACGATTCTAGCAGCCACACCAGCCATCTGATAGGCCAGAGGATATTTTTGCTGCAAATCCTCCAACAGAGGATTTTGAATTTTTATACCATATTTCAGGCGATTACACATGAACATCAGATGATAAAGAAATTCTTGTGTAAATTCATTACTAACTAAATTGATATTCATTTCTTGTCGTATGCTGGCTACAATACTCTCCATTAAAACAGGAATATTACTATCCAGTTTGATTGGCCCCAGCTTGGTAATATCTGCTGGAGTTCTCATCCCCAAAATAGGGAGAAAGACAAATATCTTTTCTTCTAGCGGAATTTCCACATCCAATAAATTGCCAATATTATCTACCAGTATATTAACAATTTCAAATTCATCTCTGGCACCAAGACGATAATGCTCCGGATTCAGCTTGCCAATATAATGGCCTGTCAGAAATCTGTCCAACATCAAGGTAACAAATTGTTCAAATCGCTGCTGTACACTTCGCTCAATGGAATAATTTTGAAAAGTTGTTGTTATTACCTCTACAATTTCCCGGTCCAAAGGATAATCTTTATAAATCTGCTGATAATTTCTTTCCAGAATATATTTGCGAATATTGAGTTCTTCACCATGAAGTACCAAGCCCTTGCTGGTTTTTCCCTCAATGGCCAGACCATATTCACTAACCTCTTCTCTCAGCTTTTTCAAGTCTCCAATCAAGGTACTGCGGCCTACATTCATTTCATAGGCTAATTCATCTGTTAAAATAGGAGTAGCAGAGCGAATCAACCTGCCAAAGGCATAATCCATACGGTTTTTTGGTGAATTGAGAAATGCGTCTGTCTCCGACAGTTTTGCAAAAACCTTGTTGAATTCCTCGGCAGAAAAAATATGCAGACCGTACTGTCCCTTGTTACCTTCTATAGAGGCTATGCCGCCTAAATCCTGATTCAGTTGCTTAATATCATTTCTGATAGTTCTTTCGCTGACTTGGAATTTGGCAGCCAAAGTGCTGACTGTGATAACTGGAATTTGACGAAAACACTGTAAAATTTGTGATATTCGATTGTCTCCAAACAAGTTCTTCAACTTCAGCACCCTTTCTTAATACTTATATTTATCCTCTGGACTTACCACCAGAAATATTGATGGTAGTACCAGCGATATAGCTGGATCTATCTGATACCAGATAAGCTACCAAATCACCTACCTCATCCAGCTTGCCATCTCTGCCCAAAGGAATCACCTTAGAGTAATCTGTAGACAGATCTTCTGGTTTACAACCTCTAGTATAAGCTAAAGCTTCATTGTAGGCAGCAGTTCTCAAACCTGTAGCTTCCATAATGCCAGGTGCACAAGCCAGAACCCTAATATTGTATTTGCCCAGTTCCTTGGCCCAGGAGCGGGTAAAGCTGTCTACAGCACCCTTGGTAGCAGAATATGCTGACTGCCCCTGAGAACCCTCTTTACCAGCCTCAGAGGACATATTCAGAATAACGCCGCCCCCCTGCTTCAGCATCTGCTTGGCACAGGCCTGAGCACAAAGAACAACACCCTTGACATTTACGGCAAACATCTTGTTAAAGGAATCTTCATTCAGCTCATACTCTGGCCGTTCCCCTCGTACATCTACCAGCAAACGAGGCATATTGATACCTGCATTATTTACCAGCGCATCAATACGACCATATTTTTCTACTACAGTATCTGCCATAGCCTTGACACTAGCTGTATCAGTTACATTGCACTTGACACAATAGGCACCATCCACAGTATCGCCTGTGGTTACATTCATGTCAACAATAACAGCCTTGGCTCCAGCAGCCACCAAGGTAGTAACTACATGCTTGCCAATGCCAGAGGCGCCTCCGGTAACTACTACAACCTTGTCCTGCAAACCTAACCAGTTTTCTTTCATTTTAACTTCCCCCTTAATTTTTTTGATACATTTCGTATCTGTTGTACTCATTGTAGGGGAATTTACCTTGTATTTTAATACCTTCTTTTTCCCAAGAACGGAAATGCTTTAGTACACCATATTTCCCTTTGATGGAAATACACCATATTAAGCTCTTATTTTTTTGATATATCTCTCTTTTTTCATTATAATATATTTTGCAATATTATTGACCAAAATACCACAATTTTTTTAGGAGCCTTGCTATGAAACGACGAAATCTATATACTCTGATTTTGATTATAACAGTAGCGGTGATTTTTGCAGTAGGCCTGTCCCTGCTGGTATTTGCTCAAAAGGATTTGTCCCTCCATCAAAATGAGAAAAAAACCATCTTTGGCGGAGTTTATATGACCTTAAACAATCCCTTTTATCAGATTATCGATACTGAAATGCGAAGCCTGATTGAGGCCAACAACGGGATTCTACTCACCCGCAATCCTTCTCTAAATGCTGAAAGACAGCAGGAGCAAATTCTGGAGCTGGTGGATTTAGGGGCCAAGGCCATCTTTGTCAATCCGGTAGATGTGGATAATATTGCCCCTGCCTTGGAAAAAGCTCGGCAAAAAAATGTAAAAATCATCGCCATTGACACCAATTTTCCTGATAACAATCTGGCAGATTGCACCATTGTATCTGACAATTATTTGGCAGGACAGCAATGTGCCCAGCATCTTCTCACTCATCGTCCCAAGGCCCGCATTGCTCTCCTAACCCATCATCAGGCCAAATCTGCCCAAGAGCGCATTAATGGTTTTTTAGCTTCCATCAAGGATAAACCAGAATTTCAGGTAGTAGCCACAGCAGACTGTCTTGGTCAGTTGGAGCTGGCTATGCCTGCTATGGAAAAAATTCTTCAGGAGCACCCTGATGTAGATGTGGTAATGGCCCTAAATGATCCTGCCGCTATGGGGGCAGTGGCTGCCCTGCAGCATGCCGGACGGCTTAGTGGCACTTCAGTTTATGGTGTCGATGGCAGTCCTGACGTAAAAGAAATGATTGCCCACGGAGCAATTACGGCCACCGCAGGGCAGGAACCTCGCAAAATCGGTATTTTGGCTGTACAAAGTGCCTTTCATATCCTAGGCATAAAAAACAACCTGCCACAAGGAACAACCAACAGTCAATATCAGGAACAAAAAATTATTGCCCTGCCTACCATATTGCTAACCAAAGACAATCTTAGCCAATACCCAAATATAGGCTATTAAGAGGTTCATTATGAAATATATTGGAATTTTTATCGCTGTAGTAATTATGGTTTTTGCCATTATCAGGCTGCTGCCAGCTTCATCTCCTGTGCTGACTGTAGCCATCTGCGCTGACAGCTACTGGGGAGTACCAGATGGACATCCCACCGCAGTATGGGAAGAAGCCATTGAAAAATTTAAGACTCAACATCCCAATATCCAAATAAAACTAATCACTGGCGTACAAAAGGCTGATTATGGGGAATGGCTGGCGGAAAAGCTGCTTTCTGGACAGGAACCAGATGTGTTCCTAATTCTCAGAGAGGATTTTGACAATTACGCCTCCAAGGAAGCAGTGCTGCCCCTAAATAATCTCATGGAAGCCGACAATGATTTTGACACCACACTTTATTATCCTGTTTCCCTGCAGGCAGGACAGCTGGGTAGTACATTTTATGCCCTGCCTCTGGAAAGCGTCCCCACCCTGATGTTTGTTAACAAAACCATGCTACGAGATTATCAGATTCCTCTGCCATCGCCTACCTGGACCTGGCAGGATTTCTATAACATTTGTCAACAAAGTACCAAGGATACTAATGGTGATGGCAAACTGGACACCTTTGGTGCCTACGGCTATACCTGGCAGCAGGCTGCCTTAGACAACAATGTATTACTCTTTCAAACAGATGGTAACAATCGGATAGCCCATTTTGAAGGATTAGACCTAGAGGCAGCTATTCATTTTGTCCGCAGTCTACAGGAGCTGAATCAAGGCTATCGACCTACAGCCAGAGATTTTGATTTAGGCCATATTGCTTTCCGTCCTCTTACCTTTGCAGAATATCGCACCTATCAGCCATATCCTTGGCGGGTGAAGAAATACAGCTCCTTTGATTGGGATGTAGTTCCCTTTCCTGCTGGCCCGGCAGGTCAAAATCTTTCCCATGTAGACACCATGCTGATGGGTATTAGCAGACATAGCAAAAATCC
>Ga0129310_1002300_pt1 | contig 14470 bp, 14 predicted proteins | sample Go1ome_2_FD_94433 | JGI IMG/M metagenome (GOLD analysis project Ga0129310, IMG submission 94433) | Western lowland gorrila individual fecal microbial communities from Wisconsin, USA - Go1022A metagenome | ecosystem: Host-associated > Mammals > Digestive system > Large intestine > Fecal | place...
GATTGACCAATCTGTGTTCATGAACTGAAACATATACCGATTCAAAACACCACCCAAAAAAACAATAGATGAAGAAAAATGCCAGCCACTGTGTCATCGAATAGGTATACACCTGCATCCCCCCTTATTTTAGTGTCTGCTTTAATAATACCGTATGGTGACGTTTTTGCCAAGCTTTTCTGCTGCTTCTTTGAGCTGTTCGACAAGGTTATGCCGGACGCTGACGTCGAAGAGCAGGGTTTCATGAGCTGTGTTGTTGGCTTTACCCACAAATAAATTCAGGTCTGTGCATTCTTCTGATATGATCTTGGCCAGCTTCGACGCACCATTGTCTTCATCCAACTGCAGGAAAATGTCAAAGTCAACATCGTCTTTGGCCAATTCACGCAAAAGGTAAAGGGTTCTGTTCATGGTCAGAACACCTTCTGTAACAAGATCAATGCCTTTGATATTGGATGTGGGCGGTACTTCCGGTGTGCCGTCGTAGTTGTTTGTCACCGGCTGCTTCAGGTATCTGGAAGCAATGCTTGCCGTTGTTCCGCCAGAGACGATGTGTTTACCCGGACTTGTAATAAAATCAATCATGATCCGCTCATCATCATCCATATCCTTCGGCGGTCCTGTAAAAATATTGACGACTTTTCGCTCAATGACTCTGGCTACCGCCACTGTTGTGTCATCCCCGGGTTTCTGCATATACAGGTCGTCGCAGGCCTGGGACAGCATTGCTGCCAGACGCTTGGCCGAAAGTGTATCCCTGGTGCATTTCACGGTGTAGTCCGCCATGCTTTCCCACGTCCAGCCGAAATTCAGCAGTTCTCCAACACCGGCGTAGATCACGCCGTCGCTCATCAGGACAAAGCAGTCTTTCAATTTGACCTGAAAACGGTATTCTCTGATCTTCTTGCCTTCAATCTCCCTGACTGTATAGGGGATATCCATCAATTTGCCGTCCCGGACAAAAATACATCCCGGATTGTCATATTCCACCAGATAGGCTTCTCCGTTATGAAAGATCTGAAGAATACTGAAGGTGGAATAAGCCACCTGACGCACCTGACAGATCGGCAGTGTTCTGGCTATGGTTTCAACCCCCTGTTCAATAGGCGCACCTTTCTGGAACATGGTCCGAAGAATCTTCGATGTCAATGTTGCCAGGATATTGGCCTTCACACCACTTCCCATACCATCTGCCAGAATCACCACATCCGAATCTTCCGTCTTAAGGATCTCTACCTTGTCCCCGCACAGCTCCTCATGTATCTTATTCAGACTTTTCCAGCATGTTTCAACACTTACTTCCATTCTATCTTCCTCCGACGACTATCAGTCTGATCTGCTTCCTTCATCATAGAATCTCTCAGCTGTGTCAAAATCACCTTCGTCTCAGCAGTTGTCTCACCAAGCAATCCGGCAATTTCCTGAGCTACCGTCATCTGCTTGTCAATAACCTGCTGCGCAATATCCACCGTATCCATCCGCATCTGAAGCTGACGTTCCATCTCCACTTCCTCATCGGTAATATCTTGGAAAATAGCCAGCATGGCATCCATTTCATCAATATAGATAATATTCTCCAACAGAACAAGTCCCAGACCACTGAGATGGATCTTCTTGCGCTTGATGGACAGATGATCATCCAATACCTGCTCAAAATCGGAAGCATCCATAATCTCAAAGATCATCTTATTGACAGCCTCTGATTTATTAATACCAAAAACATCTTCTGCCCGCTTATTAAACTCAATGATCTGGAAAGCCGAATCTACGATCAGGACAATTTCCGGTGTTGCTTCCAGCACCACATTGGACATGGAACGCGCCTTCTCATACACATGCGGGAGACACATCTCCTGCTCCGCCTTGCCCTGAAAGACTGCAATGGCTTTGTCCCGGCATGTCGGATAACCGCAGGCACCGCAGTTCAGCTCCTGTGTCTTGTTATATTTGCCGGTTGCCTTGAGAATCCGTGTGATCTGTTCCTCTGTCGGCATTTCATCCTGAATTCTCTCCGATCTGAAATGCTTGCTGATATCAATATTCCCTGCCAGCTGAGGATACGCCGGATCCTGTTTTTCAACCTGTTCCTCGATCACCATGGTTGCCTTGTACTTGGAAATATGTAATTTATTTACAGCCGGACCTTTCACGCAGCCGCCCTCACACATATTGACCTCAATAAAGCAGCCCTCAATCAGCCCTTTCTTCATGTCTTCAAAGACTTCACGGCAATCCTCAATACCGTCTACAAAAATCTTCTTATACGAATCCACCTTTTTCTTCGCCAGAACAGATGAAATGACACCGCTGGTCACCGGATACAGGCGGTTGACCTTCGGATCCGGATTGGCCGGCTGCTTCTCTTCACATTCTCTGATTGAGATATCACGCTCCTGCAGCCATGATTCAACCTCTTCAAAATTCAGAACTGCATCCACAAAACCTGTTGTCCGGTCATCCCCTTCCGCTTCCTGCTTCTTGGCAATACATGGACCGATAAATACAACCTTCACATCCGGTCCGTACATGGCTTTGATCAGCTTTCCGTGAGCGACCATCGGAGATACAACCGGAGCCATATCCTCCACCAGCTCAGGATAATACTTCTCCACCAGCTCATTGACACTTGGACAGCAGGTGGAAATGATATTCTTCATCTGTCCTGCTTCCAGAAGCTTTGTATAGGCCTCTGTCACATAGGCTGCCCCCTCTGCCGTCTCCCGAACCTCGGAAAATCCCAGTTTCAGAAGGGCATCTACCACCTGTCCCGGTTTCTCGTAATCCAAAATACCAAGATACGCCGGTGCCAGAGAGACAACCGTCTTCTTTTCCTCCGCGATGAATGCCCTGACTCTGTCTAAATCGCTGACAAAGGTCTTGGCATTCTGCGGACAGACTTCCAGACATGTGCCGCAAAGGACACAATGATCATCCATAATCGTTGCCTGAGCATCTTTGACCTTAATCGCCTTGACAGAACAGGAACGAACACATTTATAGCAATGCTTACAACTGGCATTCTTAAAATCAATAACCTTCATAAAACTCCTCCCGCCACAACATGAACAAAATTTTCATCTACAGACATTGTACCATAGACCGGCCACAGTTGCACTAAAAAAGGCAATTGACGTCTTTTTCCTTTTTTCTTTTCATGATATACTTGACTATATTACAATTTACGGAGGCTTTTATTATGGCAATGGAATTGCTTTTTGAGAATCACACACAATTGGATGAAGACGTCATCCAGCATATTATTGAGAAGAATTATAAGCGTCCTGAAAAGGCGAAACAATATCATGTGATGACATTGCTGGTAGGTGTTCTGGCTGCACTGGCTGCTGTTTATTTCGGACGTCTGGGCATTCTCACGCGTCAGATGCCGACTCTGCTGTGTACCATCGCACTGATCGCTGTCTGCACCTATTCCTTCTACAGCTACTACCAGAACATGCCGAAGAATCAGATCAAAGCCAGGCAGAACACCTACAGTGAAAGCCTTCTGATTCCCCGCAAAATGAAAGTTTACAAGAATGTCATGTACCAGTCTGCAGGCAAGAGCCACGGCGAGTACCGTCTCTTCCAATTTACCGGCATCGAAACCTGGTCCCACTACTTTCTGCTCCGCTACGAGAACAGCTACGTCGTCATGGACAAAAACGGCTTCACTAAGGGAACAGCCGAAGAATTCGAGCAGTTCATGACTGCAAGAATCCAGAAAAACTGCTGACAACAACTAAAAGGGCTTTTCGTTTCAAAAAGCCCTTTCATAAAATCGGATAATACTACTCTTTTTCATATCTGCTGATGCAATTTTCCAGTTTGTCTTTATAATAGGAATGTGCACAGTTTAATGCCGCTGCAGGATTATGTCCAAGCACACGATCCTTTGTTACCAGCGTTGTCGTCAACGCCTTGGAATATTTATAAAACAGGCTGTCATGTCCGACACACAGTCCCATCACGATATTAATGTCCGTTTTTTCACGATTTAAAACTTTTGCCTGCAAAATCGGATTACACATATTCATACCAACCGCCGTACATTTTTCATCAATCCCAACGGCGGTTTTTGGCACTTCACCCGCTTTGCATCCGATACCATACACCTCAAATCCGTTCTTTCGAAGAATCGATGCCAATGTCCGGCTCTCCTTTAGTAATCCGACACAGCTTGCAATGCCAATCTTTTTCGCCTTCAGTTTTTTTGCCCACAACATCGTTTCCTCAACTCTTGTTGCCTGACAGTAGTATTCAAACTCAGTCTCCGCACTTGCCTGCATCACTTTCCGATTTTTTTTCTTCTCATATTCTTTTAAAGACTTGTCCACAATCTCTTTGTCCAGTCCTTGAGATACACAAAAAGATGGATGCGCACCATTACATTTATCACAACTTATTGCACCACAGTCGATGCACGAAAATCTTTTTTCCATTTCTTCACCTTCCTAACCAATAGTATGGCAAGCAGCAATGCCGCAATCGTCCATGATACCGGATAGCAAAGGGCCATCCCTTTTGCCGTATGATAACGATGGGCAAAATAAAAAAGCGCTGCCACCTTCACAAAGCAAAAACAAATGATTGTGACAACCATCGGGGACAATGAATCACCAAATCCACGCATCACAGCACTGATACCTTCGATGATCATATATAAAAAGTAGCTTGTAAATGCAATGACTAATATCTGCGCCGCAATATGAATAACCTCCGGACTCTTTGTAAATATACTCAGGACCGGTTCATTAAACACAATCACCATAACCGCAATCAATACAGTCACCGCAAGCCCCATGAACATACACCACACACAGCCTTTTCGTAAACGGTCAAACTGACCAGCCCCATAATTCTGGCCTGTAAAAGTCACCATTGTCTGTGCCAGTGCCAGCACCGGCAGATAAATAATCATTTCAACTTTAAAATAGCATGCAAAAGCCGCGATGGAATCTACACCAAGCCTGTTAATCTGTGACTGCATCAGTATATTGGAAAATGTGATACTCATTGACTGAATGCCTGCCGGAATTCCAATTTTCATCACTGCGCCAATCAGACTCTGCCACTTTGGCTTTAAATTTTCCTGAAGCTTCCCTCTGTCTGCCTCCGTTCTTTCAGTATGTAACACGCTTCCATCCTGATACTTTCCTTCAGTCTGAAAATTTTCCAGCGCTTTTTTCTTTTTCAACAACAGGCCGACCATCGCTGCTGCGGCAATGTTTTGCGAGCAGAACGTCGCCCAGGCAACACCGGAAACACCAAATGAAAACAACACAACAAATACTGTATTTCCCATCAAATTCACAAGACTGCCAATCACCTGCATAAACAGCGGATTTTTCGAATCACCGAGGGCTCTGATCATGCCGCCGCACATATTATAGCTGACAATCCCCGTCATACTCAGTACATAAATCCTAAGATATTGGATGGCCTGTCCCATAATCTCGTCTGGTGTACCTACCCATCTGAGGAAAACCGGTGTCATAAAGAATCCTACAATTGTCAGTAAAATACCGCCAATTAAGCTGAATTTCAACATTACAGACATCAGTGCCGTGATGCTGTGTACTTTGCCCGCGCCATAATACTGTGCTGTCAAAATACTGTTGCCGGTAGCAAGGCCATTAAAAAACACGATTAAACACGTCACGATCAGACTGGTTGCTCCGATTGCCGCCGTGGCCTCTTTTCCTATAAACTGTCCAGCAAAAATAAAATCCACGGTACTATATAACTGCTGAATCAAACTTGCACCAATCAGCGGCAGTGTGTATCTGATAATCGCAGACGCGATTCTACCTTCTGTCAGTGACATATTACTTTTCTTACTGCCATTGCTTTTGCAGCCTCTTTTCTTACTGTCACCGACACTTTCTTTTATGCCTTTTTCCATGCCTGATATGCCTTTGCCAAACGTGCTAAAGCTGTCTTCAGGACATTTCTCTGTGTTGCGATATTCACTCGTACAAAGCCTTCTCCTCCTGTGCCATAATTTGCGCCGCTGTTCACTTTGACTCCTGCACTTTCAAACAGCTTCAAGAGGTCATCCTGCGAAAGTCCCAGCTTTCTGAAATCAATCCACAACAAATAGGTTCCTTCTGGCTCTATCATGACCGCATCCGGAATCTGTACTTTCAAGAAATCCCTGACACAGGCGATATTCTGTTCAAAATAGGCATTCTGCTGTTCCACATAATAATCACATGCATTGTAACAGGCAATAAGAGCCTCAAGTCCCAGCATATTATAGTCAAGATGGTAATCACTGCTCACCACCTGAAACTGTTCCCGCAGGGCTTTATTTTTTATGATGACATAAGCAGAATACAGCGCTGCTACATTAAATGTCTTGCTCGGTGAGTTCATCACAATAACATGCTCCGTCAATGAATCCGGAAGGCTGACAAATGTTGTCTGCTGATGCCCGGTATATACAATATCGCCATGAATTTCATCGCTGACAATCAGTGTATCTGTTTCTTTGGCAATTTCGGCGACTTTACCCAATTCATCCCTTGTCCATACCCGTCCAACCGGATTATGCGGGCTGCACAGTAAAATCATTCTGACCTGCGGATCTCTCGCTTTAATTTTCAAATCTTCAAAATCCATCTCATATCGACCATCTTTTAAAACAAGTGGATTTTCGACAATACCTCTGCCCTGTTTTAAAATAACTTTACCGAATGTATTATAAACTGGTGACTGAACAATAATCTTATCCCCCGGGCGTGTATAGGCCTGTAAAATAATCCAAAGTGCACCTGTCATTAACCCCGGTGCATGTACGATCCAAGCGGGGTCAAGCTGCGTATTCAATCGCCGCGCATACCATCCGCATACGGCCTCTGACAATCTTTTCTGCGGCAGATCACCATATCCAAAAACCCCTCTGTCCAATACTTTTCGCATTGCATCAATAGCTTCTTTTGGAATTTTAAAATCCGTATCAGCCACACCGAGTGGAATATATTTTCCACCTTTTCCTTCATAATCCCACTTATATGAATCTGTCTCGATTCTGTCTATCGGTTCATCAAAATCATGCTGTTTCAAACCTTGCACACTCCAATCATATTAAATATAGACCGCCGGGTCAAGCTGAATGATATTGGATAAGAACTGTCTTGTACGTACTTCTTTTGGATGACTAAAAAATTCTTTTGGCGTTCCCTGCTCCACCACAACACCATCGGCCATAAATATAACACGATCGGCTACCTTTTCTGCAAATGACATTTCATGCGTCACCACAATCATTGTCATACCGGCATCTGCAACCTGTTTCATTGTTCCAATAACCTCACCTACAAGTTCAGGATCAAGAGCTGATGTGGGTTCATCAAATAAAATAACATCCGGCTGAACAACAAGCGCTCTGGCAATACTACCTCTTTGTTTCTGACCACCAGAGAGCATATGCGGATAATAATTGAGTCTGTCACCAAGATTGACTTTCTCAAGCATTTCCTTACTTCTCCTATAAGCCTCAGCTTTAGGTACCTTATAAACAACAACCAGTGCCTCCATGACATTCTCAATCAATGTTTTATGACTGAGCAGGTTATAATTCTGAAATACCATCGCTGTCTTTCTGCGCAGTTCAATAATTTTTTTCTTATGTTCATGCTTTCCAGGGTCACAATCCACCTCAAAACCATTGACACAGACTGAACCTTGATCCGGTGTCTCAAGAAAGTTTAAACAGCGCAAAAATGTTGTCTTACCTGAGCCTGACGGTCCAAGGATAGCTACCACCTCGCCTTTTTTGACATCCATCGAAACACCCTTCAGCACTTCTGTTTTTCCAAAAGCTTTATGAATATTTTTAATAGAAATAAATGCTTTTTCTTCAGACATTTTCCACGCCTCCTTCCTTGATGCCTTTACGTTTAACGTCTATCTTCTTTTCAATCAATTTTGCTGCAACTTCAATAATGATACATACCACCCAGTAAACAATTGCTGCCGCTATATACACTTCAAATAATCTTAAGTTTCTTCCTGATACAACTTTGGCTTTACCCATAATATCAACAACGGATACAGTAAAGGCAAGGGATGTGTTTTTCAGTAAGCTAATCAGACTATTACCAAAGTTTGGCATTGCAACGACAAGTGCCTGAGGCAAAGTGATGCGCCGCATAATCTGAAAATTTGTCATTCCCATAGCCTTACCGGCTTCAATTTCATTTTTATCAACAGATTGAATCGCCGCTCTGATCGTCTCTGAGTTATAGGCAGCTTCATTCAAAGAAAATGCGATAAACACAAACACAATGGCCGGAATTGTATTAATGTCAAGATTTGTACCGAATTTTGCATTGACGGACTGCAATACAATCGGCAACCCGTAATAAGACAGGAACAACTGTACAAGAAGAGGGGTGCCTCTCATGAAGGATACGTACACGCTGCATATCTGATTCAACACTTTTATTTTTTTTATTTTAACAAGTGCTATTAAAAATCCAAGCACCAATCCGCCGATAGCTGCCACAATCGTCATTTCCAGCGTGATCGGCAATGCTTCTAATAATCTTGGTATAAATTCCCATATGTACCTTATAAAATAGGAAAACTACAAATACAAGGCTTTTCGGAGCCTACAACACCAAAAAATAAAATAACAGAGCTATCACATTACGCAGAAGGCCGCCCGGTCAAGACAACGGGCGGCCTTTTTGCGTGGAAGGCTCGGAAGGAGGCAAAAATTTTCTAAAAAATAACTACAAAATTTTCAAACAGATTTTTGTGCAAGATTGCTGAAACAGAAAAGGAGGTTAGCAAGTGGAGGAAAACAAAAACATTCCCGCCGAAGGTGAGCCTGTCACCCCCGAGGCTCCCGTGGCGGAGTCCCCTGTGGCGGACGCTCCCGCCCCGGACTTGAACACCGGGCCAGCAGCCCCGCAGGAACAGGACGGCATCACCCCCGCCGACCCCGGCGATGTGGTAGTGTCCTTTGACAAGATCGAGGAGCTCATGGCGGAGCGCAGGGCGGCGGCCCGTGCCGCCGTGGAACAGGCCGAGCCGACTGCTCCCGAGGCCGGGGCTCCCGCCGAAGGGCAGACCGTGGCCGCCCCGTCTGAACAGGCGGAGGAAAAGGCCGCCGGGGATAAAAGCAAGGAGGCCGCCGCAGAGGAACAGAAAAAGCCCCGCCGTGGCCGTCCGCCCAAAGAGGAAAAAGGAGAACAGGCTCCGGGCAAGTCTGAAAAGGCGCAGGATGCGGCCAAGCCCCGCAAGGGCCGCCCACCCAAGGCGGATAAGGCGGCCCCCGGCGAGGCCCAGCCGCCCAAACCTCGAGACAAAGTGTCCCGAAGGAAACAGGCCGCCCCGGTCAAGGAGGAGGCCGCCGCTGGCGGCGCTGCCCCCGGCGCCGGGCCTGTGGCAGATGCCCCGGAGCAAACGGCCCCGGCCCGTCCCATTGACGAGGGCAAGCTGGTCTATCTGAAACTTTCCGAGCTCCATGCGTTCCATACTTTCCGTGAACATCCCTTTCAAGTAAAGGACGATGACAAGATGGCGGAGCTGGTGGGGACGATCAAGGAGCACGGCGTTATGACCCCCGCCACCGTCCGTCCGGAAAAGGACGGCAACGGTTACGAGATCATCGCCGGCCATCGCCGTCACCGTGGCAGTGAGCTGGCAGGGCTGGAGGAGCTGCCCTGTATCGTCCGCAACATGACGGACATCGAGGCTGTCCGGGAAATGAAGAACAGCAACAAACAGCGTGGGGAGCCCCTGCCCAGCGAGCTGGCGAAACTTCTGGATTTGGAGGTGGAGGCCATTAAGCACCAAGGCGGGCGGCTGGATAGCGTTGCCCCCGGCGATGTGGGGAAACGCTCTGTTGAGATCGTGGGCGAAAACAACGGCATGAACTATAAAAAGGTCATGCGGTATATCCGCCTTAATTCCCTTGTCCCGGAGCTCATGGACATGGTGGACAACAAAAAGATGGGCTTTATGCCCGCCGTGGAGCTCTCGTATATCAAGCCCAAAAACCAGCAGCTTATCGCCGTTTCCATTGAGGGCGAGCAGTCCTCTCCCTCCCATGCCCAGGCAAAACAGCTCCGGGAGCTGGATCAGGCGGGCAAGCTCAACGGCGATGTGATTGACGGTATCTTATCAGAAAAGAAAAAGGAGGATCGTGGCGTGATTATTTCAATGGCTGAACTGGAGAAGTATTTTGGCAAGGAGGTCACTCCCGCCAAAATGAAGGAGCAGATCATGTCCCTGCTGGATGACTGGAAAGAGAAACAGCCGCCCGAGCTGGGAAAGGCCGAAAAGAAAAAGACGGACATGGAGAAGTAACCTCGAGACACTTTGTCCCGAGGTTTTTTGCGCCCTTTGCCAGAGGGCTCGGGTGGTATATCCCCCGTCGCCGCCTACTACCCGGCGCAGGCGGGAGCTGGCCGTCAAGGGGGCGTATGCCCCGCCGCTTGCGGCGGCTTGCCCTTTACGGCCTGCCCCGGCTGTGCTACCCAAAAGCGGCGTGACGGGGGCATATATCCTCCAGAGCGCCCCCTTTCCCATGAATGGGAAAGGGCGGGGGGATTGGGCTGACCCTACATTATGAAAATATCGGAGGTATTGACTATGAAACGACCCCTTGCGTACATTACCGCCGCATGGTATGGCGGCGACAGCGAAAACGCAGAACGGGCGGCGCAGTATTGCCGTGCTGTGTATGAGGCGGGATTTTCCCCTATCTGCCCGACCCTTTATTTGCCCCTGTTCCTCAACGATGCCGTTCCCGAGGAGCACAAAAGCGGCATTGATATGAGCCGTGACCTGTTGCGGCGATCCCATGTGCTGGTGGTATGCGGCCACACCGTCACCGAGTCCATGAAAAACGACATCGCCGTGGCCCAGCGGCTGGGCATCACGGCTACCACCCTTGAGGGCATCCTCACCGTCAAGGGACAGGGCCGCCGCTGATGGCGGCCCTGCTAGAAGCCTACATCACCAACCTCGGGCGCTATGCCGAGGATGGCGTGGAGGCCGGGGCAACGCTGAAATTCCCCGCCACCACCGAGGAGCTGCAGTCCCTCTTAAAACGCATCGGCGTGGACGGGGTGCGATATGAGGAAATTTTCATAACCTCGTTTGACGGGGATGTGCTGGGCCTGCATGAGCATTTGGGCGAATACGAGGACTTGGACGAGCTCAACCATCTGGCCCACCTGCTCTCCGATCTGGAACAGGACGAGCTGGAAAAGTTTGAGGCCGTGATCGACAGCGGCGAATACACGGGGAGCGTGAAAGACTTAATCAACCTCACGCAAAATCTGGATTGCTTTGACTTCGAGCCCGGTATCATAAGCGATGAGGAGCTGGGTCGGCTGTATGTTCTGGACTTCGGGGCCGTCCAAGTCCCGGAGTCCCTTATTGATTATATCGACTATGAGGCGTTTGGGAGGGACGCCCGGATCAATGACAGCGGCCACTACGCCCCCGGCGGATATGTGCATAACAACCGCAGTGATTTTATTGAGCACTACACGGGCCGGGATGACATTCCCGCCGAGCACCGGATTTTCGCCTATCCCCAGCTTTCCATCCGGGAGCAGATGGCGGCCTACAAGGAGATTATAGACAGGTCGGCGCTGGACACCGAAAAGCGCCGCATCAATACGGGGCGGGAGGATCGCTGACTTCGAGACACTCTGTCCCAAAGCAAGGAGGTGGTAACGCTGGTTGACGAGGATATTTCCCGGCGCACAATCGCAGTATCCATGCGGGCCGGTAAAATGAGCGCCCGGAGCCTTGCCTATGCGCTCCGGGCCGTGGGCCGCAAGATAGCGAAGGAGTACCGGGCGGCCCAAACACCCCGCGGCAGACAGAGCGTGAAAAAGCTCATGGCCCACGGTGCGGCCACCAGCAGTATCGAGGTGGACGCTCCCAAGACCTTTGACCGTGTGGCCCGGAAGTGGAATGTGGACTACGCATTTTACAAAACCGGGCCGGACAAATACCTGTTGTTTTTCAAGACGGGGCAGGCCGATGCGATGACGGCCTGTTTCTCGGAATACTCCCGGAAAGTGCTGGACAAATCCAAGTCCCGGCGCATCCCCATCCGGGAACAGCTCAAACAGGCGGCGGATCAGCTTGCGAAAGAAAAGCCCCGCCAGAAGGAGCGCACAAAGGAGGCGGCCCATGCGGACAGGTAATCTCAAAAAGTACATTATTCCCAACATCCCCTATCTGTTCATCGGCTGGGCCTTTCTCAAATTGGGGACGGCCTACCGTCTGGCGGCGGGGGCCGATTTCCTCTCAAAAGTTATGGGGATCGGCCAGACCATCGGCGTGGCCTTTGCTGACTTTGCGCCGGGGCTCAATCCGCTGGATTGGCTGGTGGGCATCGTGGGGGCCGTGGCGTTTCGGCTGTTCATCCACATGAAAAGCAAAAACGCAAAGAAATTTCGGCGGGATGCCGAGTACGGATCGGCACGATGGGGCCATGAAAAAGATATACGGCCTTTTGTCGATCCCAAGTTTGAAAACAATGTGATTTTGACCGGGACGGAGTTTCTCACCATGAACACCCGCCCGAAGATCCCGGCCAACGCCCGGAACTTGAATTGCTGCATCATCGGCTCGTCTGGATCGGGCAAAACCCGCTTTTGGCTCACACCCCAGCTTTTGCAGGCTCATTCCTCTTTTGTGGTGGTCGATCCGAAGGGCGGCGTCCTCTCCCAAGTGGGGCATTTCCTGCAAAAGCGTCGGGGGTATAAAATCAAGGTTTTCAACAGCATCGACTTTTCCAAGTCCATGCACTATAACCCGCTGGCCTATATCAAGAATGAGGCCGACATCCTAAAGTTTGTCAATGCCCTGATCTCCAACACCAAGGGCGAGGGCAAGGAGGGCGATCCGTTCTGGACGAAGGCGGAAACGCTTTTGTACTGCGCCCTGATCGCCTACATCATTTTCGAAGGCCCCGCCGAGGATCGGAACATGAACGCCCTTGTTGATATGATTTCCGGGATGGAGGTCAAAGAGGACGATGACGATTTTATGAACGCCGTGGACTATATGTTCAAGGGACTGGAAAAGCGCAAGCCAGATTGTTTTGCTGTTAAGCAGTATAAAAAGTACAAATTAAGCAGCGGCAAGACGGCAAAATCGATCCTTATTTCCTGCGGCGCACGGCTGGCCCCCTTTGACATCCCCCAGCTCCGGGAGATTATGAGCTATGACGAAATGGAGCTTGACCGCATGGGGGATCGGAAAACGGCAGCTTTCTTTGTAATTTCCGACACGGACAGCACTTACAACTTTTTGGTGGCCCTTGCCTTTTCGCAGATGTTCAATCTTTTGTGTGAACGGGCGGACAATGTGCATGGGGGCCGCCTGCCCCATCATGTGCGTGTCCTGTGGGACGAGGCGGCCAACACGGGACAAGTCCCCGGACTGGAAAAGCTGGTGGCCGTCATCCGTTCCCGTGAGGTGAGCCTGTGCCTGTTATACCAGCAGTTGTCCCAATGCAAGGCGATCTATGACAAACACGCCGAGACAATTTTGGGAAACATGGACAGCGTGGTATTTCTCGGGGGCCGTGAGGCCAGCACCATCAAGGAAATTTCCGAAAACTGGCTGGGCAAGGCGACTATTTCCATGCAGACTGAGGGCCGCTCCCGTGGGCAGTCCGAGAGCTTCAGTCAAAACACCCAGCGGCTGGGCCGGGAGCTGATGACCCCCGCCGAGCTTGCTACCATGCCGGGAGACAAGTGCATTTTACAGTTGCGGGGCCTGCCCCCGTTCTACTCCCGCAAATATGACTTAAAACAACACCCCAACTACCGATACACGGCAGAGGCCGATAAAACCAAAAACGCCTTTGACCTCGACAGGCTGATAAACCGCCGCAGGCGGCCCGGTCTGAACGAGGTATGCGAGGTGTACGAGGCGGCGGTTCCCGCTGATGCGCTCACAGCCGAGGACGAGGACATCCTGAGCTATGACGACATCGACGACCCGGACGCTTTTGTATAAATGACTTTGGGAGTCAAGGGCTCCCGCAAAATCGCAGATTTTGTGGGAAGAGGAGGCGCAACGGAACGGGGCTTACTTTGGGACACTTTGTCCCGAAGTAAGCATAGTGAAGTTTGCGCCGACGAGTCCCGAAGTCCCGTAACCCGCCGCCAGACATGGCGGTCTTTTTATTGCCGGGAAAACCCCGGAGAAATGGAGGCTTATATGGCATTTTTCAATTCCGCTATCACTACTTTGCAGACCCTCGTTATCGCCCTCGGCGCTGGCCTTGGCGTGTGGGGCGTGGTCAATCTGCTGGAGGGCTACGGCTCGGATAACCCCGGCGCAAAAAGTCAGGGCATGAAACAGCTTATGGCTAATTAGATGTAATAAAAAAGCGAAGAAAGGGAAAACACAATCCAGACGGAACCGGCGGTGCGGTCAAGAAATATTGTGGAAACGCAAGATTTCTGCTATAATGGGTGCA
>Ga0129310_1002301_pt1 | contig 14469 bp, 15 predicted proteins | sample Go1ome_2_FD_94433 | JGI IMG/M metagenome (GOLD analysis project Ga0129310, IMG submission 94433) | Western lowland gorrila individual fecal microbial communities from Wisconsin, USA - Go1022A metagenome | ecosystem: Host-associated > Mammals > Digestive system > Large intestine > Fecal | place...
AGACAGGGGCAATCCTTACCGCAGGGCGATGAACAAGCGCCGTAAACAGGCGTATTTGCAGTCAAAGCGTGAACTGAAATTTGAGCAGAAACAGCTTAAAACAGACAAGAAGTTCAAGAAAAAGGAGCTTCGCAATCAGCGGAAGATCAAGCGTGATGCGAGTGCAGGGCTTCTTGTCTTAAAGCCTGTTTCTTATTCAGCCAAGCGTATGAGGGCTTCTGCATGGCAGAAAGCTGTCAACGAAGATCAGGATAATGACTTCGTACACGCTGTTGACTCGGCAAAAAGAAGAATAGCCGAGCCTATGATCGATAAGGTCAAAAAGCCCCGGCGTTTACAGCGTGAGCAGAAAAAGCGTGACAGGCTCAAAGACAGCGAATCAAAGTCCAAAAACCGCCTGAACAGGCAGGAAAACCGACTGAATGAAAATCACGATAAGTACAAGCAGAAAAAGAAGAAGCGCAGGCCGAAGAACAAGCAGACAAAGAAGTCGGTTTCAGATGCGATCAGGACGGTTTTCAAGTTCGTCAAGAACGTGTACGAAAAGGAAGTCAAGAAGTTCTTTGCAACTCTCGCTGTGCCTGTTATCATCATTCTTCTTGTGTTTGCCTTCATCATTATGATTTTCAGCTCTATCGCTTCAAGCAGCGGTTTCACCCTCGGCACTTATGCGGCGCAGGACTATGACCTGTCGGAAGCCGAAAAATATTACACAAAACTTGCTTACGAAATGAATGAAAAGATACGCAAGGTCGGTGATTCTGATGACTGGAAGGACGGTTTGGTTGACTTCGGTGCAAAAAAGAAAGACCTGAAAGACAAGCCCGATAATTGGTATTGGGGCAACTCAGACAAATATCCATGGGATCCGGTCTATGACTTCGACACCTACAAGCTGTGGTCATTCCTCTGTGCTTACTACTACGATTTTGATGCCGCCGACAACGGTGACATAAAGTATTGGGAGTTTGACGGAGATACCGAAGATCTGCTCGATGAGATATTCAATGCGGAATATCAGTTTGTGTATTGGTACGACAACAAATCACGCTGGGAGGAACTTGACCCCTACAACTATTGGGGCGGCGGTGCAGCTGACGAGGGTACATATTACCGAGCCGAACAGGACGCATATATCTATGACGGTCAGCCCTACAAGTACCGTTTCAAGCCGATAGCGTACACTTCCGAGATCGGACAGTATCGTGACAGTGACGGATATATCTGCATTACGGATAACTACCGTGTGCTTGATCCTAATAACGATTACGCTTTGACGGGCTTTTATGTGAGAGATCATCGCTATTATGCAGGCGACAGCAGACCGTTTTATATGTATGACAGCGATAATGACACATTCTTTTTCAATGCGGGCGGTTCGTCACATAACCGCAGTTTTTGGGGCTGGGACGGTACTGACGCATGGTTTTTGGTAAGCCCGACCGATACAACCATTTGGAATGACAGCATAACAGACACTTGTATGTATGCCTATTATGAAAAGTATTACTGGAAAACCGAATGCAACTTGTATTACAACGTCAAGCAGAAAAAGACCTTTGATGAGGTCATTGAGGACAAGCTGAAAACCCTGTCCCACAAGACAGAACGCTTGCAGTATTACAATCTGCTTGTCGGCAATGAGGACGGAAACACGCTCTACGGCAATCATCAGACTTTATACAATCTTCTTCCCGAGCCGTCTATCCGTGACTACTCCCTCAAAAGAGAGTTTGGCTACGAAATGACTGGCTGGAATGAAGCAAGTGACGGTCTGTATCAGGGTATCAAGGTCTATGCGGACAGCGGAACAAATCTCAAAATGCCTTTCAGCGGTAAGATAACCGATGTTGATACCGATGACAACAAGATCACGATCCGCAAGGACGATGTGCAGTATTGGTATGACGGAAACGGCGGTACAAAGCGTGATACGGAGGTCACTATCGCAAATGCGGTGCTGATAAATGACTATGAGGAAGGCGACAGTATCAAGGAGGGCAAGGAATTTGCCAAAACGACAGCCGGCAACGTGAATTTTCATGTTTACATCGACACGGACGGCTACGGCTTGGACTACATTGATCCACGCTTGGTGCTGTATTGACGGAGGTGATGTGATGGCTAATATCTGCTCTATATCCTGATTATAGCACAAATGGCGGTATAATGCAATGAAAAGGGTGTAAAAAAGTGTGCAGAGATTGACTTTTTCGGGGCGGTTTGGTATAATAAGGATAAGCAAGAGAGCAATACGGCGCTCTCTGCTAAATCGGAATTTGTAGGAATATTCATTTCTCTTATAAACAGGCACCGAGCGAGGTGCGAGGAGGTAAATAACATGGATATGAAGCAGGCAATGAAAGAACGTCATATGGTTCGAAAGTACACTGATGAACCTATTCCGGAGGATATCGTAGAAAAGTTGAATCATCGGGTAAGAGAGAATAATGAGCAGTATGGACTATCTATCAAATTGATGACCAATGATGATAGTGCTGTTCCCGGTGTGATCAAACTGATCCTCGCTAAGGGGGTCAACAATTTCTTTATCATGGCCGGGCCTGATGGTGCAGATGAACTGTGTGGATACTGTGGAGCTGATCTGATGCTTTACGCACAGACGCTGGGACTGAATACATGGTGGGTCGGCGGTACCTATAACCGAAAAGGAGCACAGGAAAAAATCGAAGGTGCAAAGCCCGTAGGAATCATCGCTGTTGGTTATGGCCAGACACAAGGTGCTCCACATAAGACAAAGACAGCAGAACAGGTCAGTTCATACGACGGAGAAACACCACAGTGGTTTAAGAACGGCATTGAAGCAGCACTCTTGGCACCTACCGCACTGGCAAAACAGGCATTCACCATCAAAGGTAAAGGAAATAAGGTATCTATCTCCTGCGATAACGGCATCTTTACCGGTGTGGATACAGGTCTTGTGAAATACCACTTTGAACTTGGAGCGGGTAAGGATTGTTTTGAATGGGTGTGATCCCTATGGGTGAGCATTACAAAAGCATTTTTCTGTCTGTAATAATATTAGCTGACAAATTCTGATTTGGTTTAGCTTAATAATTGAATACGCTCAAACATGGATAGACCGTCCTCATCAGAAGGCTATCCGTTTCTTATTATTCCACATACCCACAATCAAGCACCCTGAGCGTTGTATGCTCACTGTTCTGCGGTGGGGCAATATCATAGCTGATCGAGCTGCACCTGAGCTGAATGCAAAGCTTTGTTGCTCGTTTCAGGAAGTCGGACGGAATCTCTGCAAGAGAGCCGTCGTTTTTTATGAGCTTTACGCCGTTTCTCCGCAAGTCCTCGATGAAGTCCTCACTCGTCATTGTCCTGTTCCTCGGTGCTTTCCTCTCCCTCGCTCGTTTCAAGGGTGATCGTGTGGGTATAGATCATGTGGTCATTCAGGCAGTCCAGGGAGCAGTAGCTCTGATTGGTGTCCTGATGCTTGTAATAGCTCTTGCCCGCCGGAATTTCCTTATAACAGTTCGCACAAAACATGACCGCACCTCACACATATATCATCGCTTCAAACACGCTTTCCCTTGCTTGCTGCTGAAGCAGATTTCCTATCGCACCCTCAGTGACAATATCGCCCTTTTCGTGTGCTTCCTGAAACTCACGGCTGTTCGCTTTCAAAAGCTCCTCCTGACTGTCAAGAGCGTCGAACACCTTGTTGTCAAGGTCGGAGAGATACTGAAAAATCTCCCCATTGTCAACAAGTCTCTGCAAGCGCCCGGGATTTTCCTCCTCCGAATAGTGCAGATGATAGCGGATATAGTCACGGAAGAAACGGTGTTCCTCGGTCTTGAATGTCTTAGGGTGAACGTGTGTGACCGTCTGCGTGTCCGTATCCACTGACCATACGGGCATTTCGCCACGGTCAGGCACGTTCACAAGCTCCTTGCTCTTAAAAATCATAGCTGTACCTCACTTTTTCTTCTTCATCATAAAGTAACCGCCAACTCCCACACCTGCGGCGATAGCCACTCCTGCGATGATCGGCATAGGATTGCTCTCAGAAGCACCTGAACGGCTCTCAGAACCGCTTGAAGCGGTGTCGGGTGTAACTTCACTGTCTGCACCCGAAACGCCCTCAGAAGCCGATTCCGTTCCGCCTGAGACCTTGCCGATCACTCTCGGTGAGCCGTTGCCGTCATCGTCAATGTGCCTGCCCTGCGGTACTTCGGGTTCTTCCTCGTCTTTTAATGTGCTGAACGGCGGAAAGCTGTCTACCGTGTTGCCGTTTTCATCGGTCATGATCCAATTGTCCTGCCAATAGGTGAAAGAATAGCTGTGTTCGGGTGTTTCAATGGTCCAGTTGCCGTTGTCATCATCGTTGAAGTCAAAGTCCTCAATGTAACTGCGGTAATAGTCCTTGTATTCGTATTTCAGCTCTCCCAGCTCGGACCAGTCATATTCCTCCGAACCGTAGTTCTCGTCAAGCCACTTGTCAAGCAGGTGGTGCTTGTACGATGCTTCGGGAAAGTCGATGCCGTTATCACCCTTGCCGTTCCACATATCGTCCCATATCTCGGCTTCAATGTAGTCTCGGTCAAGGTTTTCTGCGGCGTAAGCCGTAACGGAAAACGGGAGTACCGTTATGATAAATGCGGATAACGTTATAATAAACTTCTTCATCGTTATATTCTCCTTTAACCTGTCATCTGACCGATCAGGACAGATGCTTCATATTTGCTCAGGTCATTGACCTGAATGTCTTTTCGTTTCTTCTTTCGGGCAAGGCGCTGTATCAGGGCTTTCTGCTTGTCCGATGCAGGCACGTTCGCCCAACGCATAACGTGTGGAATGTCCCATAGGTAAATTGCCTGCTGATAGTCGCACACCAAAATGTGATGCACCTCGTCAAGAATATCCTGCATAGGTGCGGTGGGAACAGTCCTTACGATAATATCATCATGTTTGAGATACGCACTGCTGTTGCCTGTGATATCCTCGGCGGTCACTCGGAAAATGCGCCCCTCACCGATAGAACAGGTCATGTCTCCGTTTGGAAGAACAACATAGTTGACATTGTGGGTGTCATAGTTGCCGTTGTCAGCAAACAGCTTGATAAGCTGGACGTTGATCTTCCAGTCGGGAGGCGGTGCAGGCTTGTTCAGTTCCTCCGTGACCATTTCTTCGATCTCTGTCAGAAGCTTGCCCTGCAATTTTTCGGGCGGTATGTCTTTCGGTATCTCGCCAATGCCGAACAGGTCGGGAGCCTGGCAAATATCCAGCTTGCCCGTGATGCCCACGCAATCTATCAGATTGAGAGCGTCCTTGCCTTCGTGCGTCCTCAGACCTCTGCCCACCATTTGCGTGTAGAGTGAAGCGTTTCGTGTCGGTCTGGCGATGATGACCGTTTCGATCAGGGGCATATCCGTACCCTCAGTAAAGACCATGCAGTTTACAAGACAGGGTATCTCACGGTTTATGACTGACTATGAAGCCTATGACAAGATCTTTAGCAAATACCCCGATGTTGTGTCAATTAAGGACGTAAGCAAAATGCTTGGATTAGGCATAAGAAATACCTACCAGTTAGTGGCTGACGGCAAGCTCCATTCTCTTAATTGTTGTAAGAAAATCATGATAACTAAGGTTGAGGTCATAAATTACGTTCTACAATGCGCACAACAAAGGGACGACAAATGAGCATTATGATGACAAGTTAGTAGAATCGCATACAAGACTTTTGGAATCACTTGAAAAAGCCGTTAATTCGCGCTATAATGGTGTTACCAACTGAAAAAATGCAGACTTTCTACCAGCTTTCATAATGCAAGGAGGTTATTTACAATGAAAGCAAGTCTGCCCTTTAAGTACATTACCGCTGTTAAGCGTGGTAAACACTATGTGATCTTTGATTACAGAGATGATGAAGGCAACAGAAAAAGAAAATGGGTTGGCACAGGACTTACCGAAAAGTGTAAGAAGAAAGATCTGACAACAAAGATAGATGAGCTGGTGTCGGAGTTCTACAAGGAGTACATGGAAAACAATATCGAAAGAGCCGAGGCTTATACCAAGGCAAAGGAAGCTGAATCCGCCAGAGCCGCTGAGACAGCTAAAGACGGATATACGTTCTTAGGTTTCTTTCAGATGTGGCTCGAAGCAATAAAGCCTACGGTTGCTGAGAATACCTATGAGGGCTATATTCATACTTCACACCGCATTATCACTTATTTTGACAAGGTTTATCCGGGAATCAAGCTCACTGATCTGACTGCATTGGAACTTCAGCACTTCTACAACGATATGTATTCAAGCGGTCTCTCGGCTAATACGATCAAGCATTATCACGCAAATATCCATAAGGCACTCAAATATGCAGTGAAAATGAACCTGATCTCAGTTAACGAGTCGGAAAAGACGGAACGTCCAAAGATGGAAAAGTATGAAGCGATGTTCTACAACGAGCAGGAGCTTGGAATGTTGTTCAACGCTTTCAGAGGAGACCGCATGGAAATCGTGGTGCTTATCGCAGCTTACTACGGACTTCGACGCAGCGAGATCATCGGTCTCAGGTGGGACGCTATCGACTTTGAAAAAGGTACGATCACGATCCGTGAGAAGGCTTATGTTGTTCGTGAGGATGACGGAAGCCGTGTCACAAAGTTCCACAACCAGCTGAAAACAAGAGCAAGCCATAGAACACTTCCTCTTATTCCTTTTATTGGCGAACTCCTGAAAGATAAGAAGGCTCAGGACGAGTATCTTGCCAAACTTCTGAAACATGATTATTGTCACGATTATGACGATTATATCTGCACAGATCACTTTGGTAAGCTGATAACACCTGTTTATGTGACCGACCACTTCGCAAATATGATTAGGAAGCACAGGCTCAAGAAGATACGTTTTCACGATCTCAGACACTCCTGTGCAAGTCTCTTGCTTGCGAACGGTGTTCCTATGAAAGAGATACAGGAATGGTTAGGACACTCCACATTCCAGGTCACGGCTGATTTTTACAGTCACTTGGAGTACAATTCAAAGGTGAACTCAGCTAATGCGATAGCTAATGCACTCGGAACAGGATCTGTTTCAAACAAAGCAAAAGCTGATACTTCGCCCGGTCAAACTGACAGCAAAAAATAAAAAAAGAACCGAGCCATTAAAAAGCCCGATTCTTAGCTAAAAATCATGGTGCCGATGGCGGGACTTGAACCCGCACACATCGCTGCGGTAGATTTTGAGTCTACTGTGTCTGCCTATTCCACCACATCGGCACATATTAAGTTTTCTTCTCTGCCGAGAAACACAGAATTAAAAAATCTGAAAAATCGGTAGACAAATGGTAGAAAAAACAAGGCAACTGAAAAGTTCTTTCTACCACGTTCAACAAATTATCCCGTAGTTACGCCGTTTGAGCGATACCCAAAAACAGCCGAAACTCAAAACCTCAAAAATGGGTCAAAGGATTTTGAGTCTGCTGCGTCTGCCAATTTCGCCACAACGGCTTAACAGATAATTATTATATCACACTTTTCAAGAAAAGTCAAGTGGTATTCGGTAAAATAATATACCGAAATATTTATGCAAAATCACTATTAAAAACGCATAAAAAATGGTTGATTTTTATGACGGAATATGTTAGAATTATTAAGACGAGGTACGATCTGCCGCCGCGCAGGTACCTTATTCTTGTAACGGGAGGTTTATAATATGGTTATACAGGATTTGAAAGTTCTTATCTGCGACGACTCGATGTTCGCCAGAAAAAAGATGAGCATGACTATCTCAGCACTGGGCATCAGCGCGGTATACGAAGCTGCTGACGGTGAAGAGGCTGTTGCTAAATATAAGGAGAATAAGCCCGATGTAGTTTTCATGGACATTATCATGCCGAGAATAACAGGCATCGAGGCGCTAAAGCAGATAATCGAGTTTGACCCCGATGCTAAGGTCGTTATGGCTTCAAGTGTCGGCACACAGGGTCATCTGAAGGAGGCATTGCGTGCGGGGGCTGCTGACTTTTTGCAGAAGCCAATATCTGATGAGGATACAAAGGCTATCCTTGAAAACGCCGCTAAGGGGGTGCTGTAATTGTTTGCACAATTTTTTGGCGGATATCTGCTGAATAAAAAGCTGGTCACATCTGATGACCTTACACAGGCTTTTGAAGACAAAAAACATACAAGAATGCGTCTGGGCGTGCTGGCGATAAATGCGGGTCTTATGACCGCAGATCAGGTCGAGCATGTAAACATCACTCAGCAAAGCGTAGATAAAAGGTTCGGTGACCTGGCGGTAGAACTGGGATATGTCACCGATGACCAGGTCGAGAAGCTGTTATCTCAGCAGCCGACCGAGTACCTGCTGCTGGGTCAGACTTTGGTGAACAACGGCGTGCTTACCAACGCACAGTTCGAGCAAGCGATAAAAGACTACAAGACAGATAATGAACTTACCGACAGCGACCTTGAAGGCAGCAAAAACGAAAGCCTGAGCAAGCTGGTCACCGAGTTCTATCACCTTGAAGAAGCTGTCAATGCCCGAATGCTGACTGATTATGTGACTATGATGTTCAAGAATATCATACGATTTATCGACGGTGATTTCACTCCGCTGGAAGCAATGGTCATCAGGGAATTTGATGCAGAGAACCTTATCGAACAACGCATCACAGGCACTTATGATGCCGTTACCTGCATCACCGCCGACAAGGACGTTTACTTTGAGTTTGCGAAGCGCTTCGCAGGTGAAACTTTTGGCGATATCACAGGCTTTGAGAATGAAACTGTGGGCGAATTCCTGAATGTTGTCAACGGACTGTTTGCAGTCAACCAGTCCAACGAAGGCGGCGCAGAACTGACTATGACTCCGCAGAAAGCCATCACAGGCAGCAAGATAACTTTTGAGAAACCTGCGTACTGCATACCTGTTGTATTTAGCTTTGGCGAAGTAGATTTCATAGTTTCGGCAGAATAAAAAATCTTAAGGACGGGCAAATGCCCGTCCTTTTTGTTGGCAGTACGGTATAATGATACACAGATCCTTCCGGCATTGAGAACAACAAGTTCAGTGCAGTTTGGTCTATGTGAAAAAAATGAACTATCAGCATCATCGGCACGATTAGAGTTCGATAATGCTGATAATGTCGATAGTTCATGATTTTAATTATAAAAGCGTGACTATGGTGACAGTCTTTCAGTGCATACAGCACTTGCAGGTATCGCAAAAACTATCGCCGCAGCTATCCCTATGGCGAACCTTGCAGCAATTCTTTTATTCTTGCTATGCTCAACAACACGCTCTCTGTTTGCCGAAATAGCAAATCTGCTGTCCAGTCCGTTCATGGTGATACCCCTTTCTTTTCTAAAAATTTTCTTAGACCTTCTCTCGTTCTGTGAAGTGTGGGTTTTTACCTTACTGTTTGTGAAACCCATTTCTTTTGCTATCTGCTCTATACTTTCACCGTACCGGTATCGCTTGACGAACATATCACACTTATCCTGCGTCAGCGTATCAAGAAACTCGTTTATCAGCGCAGAAATTATCTTATCATCGGAGAAAGCACTGCGGCTCGTGTCTGGTATACCTGTATCCATTAAATTTGGTTTCCAACGACCTAAAAAGGTCGCGATAAAGCTAGGTCAGGAGGATTTCAATCCACGTCCACCGTGTTGGGAACGACATGATGGACGACCAGTACACACGTTTCTACGGCATTTCAATCCACGTCCCCCATGTGGGGGACGACTCGAGGGGCTTGTGCTACATGGCTATGCTGAAAATTTCAATCCACATCCTCCGTGTGGGGGACGACAGAACACATGACCGTCCTTAGTGGTCACAGCGATATTTCAATCCACGTCCCCCGTGTGGGGTACGACCGGTACGTTTTACAATTCGTCCCGCGTCGAACAGCATTTCAATCCACGTCCCCCGTGTGGGGGACGACCGTATATTGACGCGCAATGCGTTCGCAACGTCTATATTTCAATCCACGTCCCCCGTGTGGGGGACGACTGCCGGCAGTCATACCGCTGTTAACGTACCAGTCATTTCAATCCACGTCCCCCGTGTGGGGGACGACAATCTGCCATGTGTACCTCCTTATGTGGTCTGATAATTTCAATCCACGTCCCCCGTGTGGGGGACGACAAACTCAGCAAAGCGCGTATTTACGCGGTTTTGTATTTCAATCCACGTCCCCCGTGTGGGGGACGACTCGTTGGCTTGATGTTGTAGGCATAGAACTTAAAATTTCAATCCACGTCCCCCGTGTGGGGGACGACGCAACAAAAAAAGAACAGCGTACCATTACTTTATATTTCAATCCACGTCCCCCGTGTGGGGGACGACTTACTACTACGCCAAGAAATGCAAGTTAAGGGTTTATTTCAATCCACGTCCCCCGTGTGGGGGACGACCATGGGACGGCTATTACAGCCGCAACGAGGGACTTATTTCAATCCACGTCCCCCGTGTGGGGGACGACTTCTAGTATCATTTCCTCTGCTTTTACACCCGATATTTCAATCCACGTCCCCCGTGTGGGGGACGACGCCTACCTTTTTTTTTGAAAGGTGGTTACTTTATATTTCAATCCACGTCCCCCGTGTGGGGGACGACATCATTTGGACGATTGGCAAGATGTTGTATTTAAATTTCAATCCACGTCCCCCGTGTGGGGGACGACGATACGACGGGCGTTTACATTGATAACGCACTAGCATTTCAATCCACGTCCCCCGTGTGGGGGACGACATAATGGTGAATACGGTCAAGTCGTTTTCCTTGATATTTCAATCCACGTCCCCCGTGTGGGGGACGACCGTACATTACCAAGTACTATTGGCAACACACCGAATATTTCAATCCACGTCCCCCGTGTGGGGGACGACCACTAGCGAACGTTGATTTCGCTGTTGTGCTCAATATTTCAATCCACGTCCCCCGTGTGGGGGACGACATACGACGGGCGTTTACATTGATAACGCACTAGCATTTCAATCCACGTCCCCCGTGTGGGGGACGACCTCCATGCTATTAAAATAGTTCTGTATTTCATCAAGATTTCAATCCACGTCCCCCGTGTGGGGGACGACAAAAGTATCATAAGCATTTCTAAGTTCAGGTGTATATTTCAATCCACGTCCCCCGTGTGGGGGACGACTCGAAAAGGGCGAAATTTATTCCCGCCCTGATGCTATTTCAATCCACGTCCCCCGTGTGGGGGACGACATACGACGGGCGTTTACATTGATAACGCACTAGCATTTCAATCCACGTCCCCCGTGTGGGGGACGACAAGTGTGTTATACTGTGCTTATGAACTACTTATATTTCAATCCACGTCCCCCGTGTGGGGGACGACAGCAATTTCTGACAAAACTTATGTGCCTTATTACATGGCACTTTGTTCAGATATTGCAAAAACAGACTATGCCTGTCAGCCTTGATGGGCTCAATTGACATTATCTGTAAGAAAATAAAGTGCGAATACCCTCGCTTTTTTATGTGAACTTGGCATTCGCGTCAGAAAATCAGTGGTTCGTCCACTTTAAGTGAAGGCTTTGCGCCGATATGTTCCGACTTTGCTTTTTTGATATCACCGAGATAGTAGAACCGCAGGCTGTCCTTTGTTTCGTCGATCTCTTCGGTAAGTTTTTGTTTCAACAGACGGCACTGTGCCGCATCAAGTTCACATTCAAACACCGAATTCTGTACTCTTACGCCATAGTCCACGCACAGTTTTGCAACTCTGCGCAGTCTTTTCCTGCCCGACTTGTCTTCGGTGGAAACATCATAAGTTATCAGCACAAGCATATCATCACTTCCACATAAACGGCGGATACCCGTCAAGGTCACCGCGAATATATCTTGCCAGCAAAAGCGCCTGAGCATACGGCACTATCCCCCACAGCATCTTTTCACCGAGAAAAATGTGTTTCAACTCATCGTCCTTGCGTTTCTGCCATGCAGTTATGAACTTTTTTCTGCCGCCGTCATTCAGCAGAACCGCACCGTCCTCGCGCTTTTCAAAGTCTTCGGGCGAAACTATCTTTTTATTTATGGCTGTCAGCACGAATCTGTCACAGAGCGGCGAGCGGAATTCTTCCATCATATCAAGCGCCAGCGAGCGCCTGCCGGGACGGTCGGTGTGCAGAAATCCGACATACGGGTCAAGACCGACAGCTTCAAGCCCCGAAGCACACATGCCTGCCGTCATCGAATACGCAAATGAGAGCAGTGCATTGACATTATCGCGCGGCGGACGCTTTGTGCGTGAAGTAAAACAAAAATCGTCCTTTTGCTGTAAGATCATATCATCAAACAGCGAAAAATAGATCTGTGCGCCCTCGCCCTCAATTCCGCGCAGACTGTCTGCATCGGCGGCATTTTTAGCCATCTCCGCCGATTGTTTCAGCAGTTGCGAGCAGTGTTCAAACTTTTCTGTGTCTATCCTCATCGGGTGATCTCTCAGCGTCCGTTCGATCGTCTGTCGGCTGTTGAAGAGTTTTGCGCAGATCATATTCTTGGCTATGGCAAGACTATTCTGCTTGTCATCAGCAAATCTGTACTGCTGCCGCCTCAGCAGTACATTTCCGCTGACCTCCCCCTCGACCCTCGCAAGAAATCTACCGCTGCCGCTCATGAACACCAGTTCTATGCCGTTTTCAGCACACTTGCCCATAAGTGCAGGGCTTGCCCCCGTGTAGCCGAAGGTCATTATCCTTTCGAGGTTGTGCAGCGGCACTCTTCCTATCTCACTGCCGCCGCTTTGTATCACCACATTTTCGCCGTCAAGCGAAAGATACCTGTCAGGCGTGGTGACATACAGTGTATTGAGCAGTTTTCTCATATCAGTCATCACTCCCCAGCATATCACGCATGTATTTTTCGGCACTCTTTTCACTGCAAAGCACAGGCAGACATATCTCTTTCAGCGAACATGCGTTGCAGGCTTTGCTGCGCTTCACTTTCGGAGTATATCTTCGGCTGAACATATCGTGCATCTCGCAAACTGCTTTTTCCACACGACTGCGAAGAGCGGCATCTATCTCGACTTTCAGCCGATGGCGGGTATCACCGTAAAACAGATAGCCCACAGGTATATCACAGCACAGCATCTCTTCGAGGCACATAGCCTGAGCCGCCAACTGCATTATGTCGCTCTCGTCAGCTTTGGGAGCGCCTCGCTTGTATTCAATGGGCGTTACCGAATATCTGCCGTCAAGCCCGAATATCTCTATGCCGCCGCTGTTTTTCCTGAATTCAACAGCATCACACTCGCCGCTTAGCCCCAGCCGCGCCGATGACACCGCCATCGCCCTTGCAGTGACGGTATCTCCGCGCTTTTCATGCAGTGAAGCATCATGCACATTACGGTGCATCACCCGACCGTCTGCGGTTCGGTAATTCTCAGCCCACTGCTGTTCTATATGTATAAGTGCCCACTGTCTTCGGCAAAACACGAAATGCTGTAATCCCGAAAGCATCAGGTACTCATCTTCGCTGTACATCAGCCCTCAAAGACCTCAGGGGTCAGTCCGTCAAGACTTTCAACGGTTATATCATAGTCCTCAAAGCATCTCGGTCTGTCAATACCTTCTTTCAAGTTGACTTTCAGCAGGCGGTGTACCTTAGCCGAAGAATATTTCGGAGTTTTGCTGTCATGCCTGTACCAGTAAACACGGCGAACTTCCATACTGCCCTCAGGTCTTGCAGAAGAGCAGTCATTCTCGAACAGCGTTTCCAGTGCCAGCTTTATCTTCTCAGCATCTTCATCGGTAAAACCGGTCTTTTCTGCCAGCTGAACATTTATACTGCCGTGAAAAACATACAGACCGAAATCGACATAATGTTTATCGCCCATACGATTACTGTCTAACTCACCTTTAAAAATATCTTTATCATTGTTTACTGATGATGTTATTTTGTTTGTACAAATGACGATGGGTGATACGCTTTCAGCCATTTGAATTGATACAGGTCCTCTTATTGGAATTGAAAGTCCGCTGCCCTTAGTTTCACCTTTAAGCGCAAATACCTGTCCGAATGCCCTTACATCAAACCACTCTTTACAAGCGGTTTTAAGATATTCATCTCTGTTAGGCTTCTTTCCAAGAGCGTTTAATGCTTCGTTTTTTTCTGCACGTATTTTTAAACTTCCGCATCCATCATCGTTTCTGTCATCAGACTGCACGAATATCTTCTCGCCCATATCCTGAAGTCTGTTGCGTATCTTTCTCTTAATGCAAACATCGCTTATCTCCCCGAAGCCGTCATAATTTTCGCGGGGACGGTTGCCGTTTAGCGGATCACCGTTGGGATTTGCATTCTTAGCAGTCAGTATTACCGAAAAATCGATCTTAGAACTTGTCTTCACAAGAAAAATATGGTATAATAGAAGAGCGATGAGATATACAAGTGATATGACAGATAGTCAATGGGAAATAATAAAGCCTATATTACAGGAAGCAAAATACAGAA
>Ga0129310_1002303_pt1 | contig 14468 bp, 12 predicted proteins | sample Go1ome_2_FD_94433 | JGI IMG/M metagenome (GOLD analysis project Ga0129310, IMG submission 94433) | Western lowland gorrila individual fecal microbial communities from Wisconsin, USA - Go1022A metagenome | ecosystem: Host-associated > Mammals > Digestive system > Large intestine > Fecal | place...
GCCAGGATCAAACTCTCAAATAAAGTTTGTGTTGATCTCTCAACTATCCTTTGTCATAGCTAAACGTTAACGTTTACCATTCCAAATTTTACTGTTGTTTGGATTGTTCATCCGAAAATAATTATTAAAAGAATTTTCGGGGTTGTCATCATTATTCTGTTGTTAAAGTACAAATACGAATCAATTTGGATAGTTTATCCAAGAAATACGGAGAAGGAGGGATTTGAACCCTCGCGCCGATACTCTCGACCTACTCACTTTCCAGGCGAGCCCCTTCAGCCACTTGGGTACTTCTCCAAATAACTGATCCGAGTTCTAATATTTAATTAGAGCGGAGAGGATGGGATTCGAACCCATGTGCCCTTGCGGACAAACGGTTTTCAAGACCGCCTCGTTATGACCACTTCGATACCTCTCCATATAGTCATTTACACAAGAATATATCTATATTTTGTGCTCATTAAGTAAGTGCCTGCTTTTCTAGCGGCAACGACTATGATAACAAAACATGCTTTCGCTGTCAACAAGTTTTTTTATTTTTTTTAATTTTTTTTCATGCAGAAAAGTTACCGGTTTTTACAGTATTATCTGTACCTATAATCCTAATATCCTTTCTGTACTTGTAATCCTAATAATAGGTAGCTTAGGATGTCTGTAACATTATTTTTATTTTGGCCCATATCGAACACCTGAGTTGGCAAACTGCATTTCGATAGAACTTCTACAACTGTCTGTGTCTCATTGAATGGATACATTTCGACTGTTATATTCTCGCCCCATGATGAAAAAGACATATCGTGAGACATCTCGAATATTACTCCATTTTTATCATCCGGAATTTCTTTTACTATTCTATAGCCCTGTATATTTCTTAATCTGTCAACCAGATACATAAGATGACAAGTCACCAAAACTCTATCTGACGCTTTTGCTCCCATAATCATACTCCTTAATATGCTAATATTCGCGGAAGCCCATTATATCACATTTCTCTTTGTTTTTCTGTAATGATTTTTTTACATTACGTTTTTTTTCTACGTTAATGAAAAAAGAGTTAGGGATGTTTTAACCCTAACTCTTTTTCTGTACTTTCAAGTTATTTCATAGATTGGAGTTTGTTATATCATTCTTCTTTGGTAGATTCTGGCTTCGTTTTATACATTTTCTTCTTATATAGTATGTAGACTGAACCTATTGCTGATATTAGTAATATAGAAGCGAATATCTGGATCAGCGTATCATCGCCGGTCTTCGGTGAACTAGTTACATTTGAGGTTCCAACTACCGCTGATTTAGGTGCGGTTTCACCCTCTACTTTTTCTTCTGTCGGTTTTTCTTCGGTTGTTATCTCCTCCTTCGGCGCTATGGATTCAGTCTTTGATACGGATTTCACTTTTACTGTTTGTCCTGCATCCGCCAAATCTTTATGCCATCCGAGAAGCTTTCCATTTGCTGTGTAGCATTCTTCAAATACTACTATTTCTGTATCTGCTAGTTCTTTAGTATTAAATGAAAACTCTAGCTCGACCTCATTTTTATCCTCTGATACTATAAAGGTCTTTTCTGCCTCAATAGGTTTTCCATTTACCAGGACTTTTTCTCCTGTTGATTTATATACGAGCCAGCCTTTCATTTTATATTCTATATTTTCATTTACATCAAATGATTCGCATAGAACCTTATCGACTACTGTAACATCCGAATCAACCTCTAGCTCCTTATCTCCGTCAGCTTTATCTGTCGCAGTCGTCGAAAGTCTTGGAACATATAGAGTTTGTTCATATATATCTTCTTCGTGTTTGATGTATGGATCGCCTGCTTCCTTTATATTTTCTAATGTATATTCTCCCTTGTAGAGATATTCGAAGACAACATACGATTTGCCTGCATCTGATTCAGGTGCTATGACATTTTCAAATGTAACAGTCCGGCTTCCGCACTGTTCAAAGAAACTCTTCGCATACTTATCACCTGTCTTAAATGTCAGAACACTGATAAGATCTTCGTCCGTTTCCTTATACGAGCCATCCTGCTCTTTAATCATTTTCTTATATGGATGAAATGTTCCATCCGCTTCTTTCACCATGAGACGTCCAAGCAATGTGAATGTTTCGGCACTATCAAGGTTCCAAAATTCTACGACATCCTCTATAGTCTGCGGTTCATTTATAGCTAAAGTATGTGAATCTGTATCTAGTACTCTGGCTGTGGTTGCAAGCCTTGGGGACTTAACATTATGGATCTTGCCATCTGATTCAGTTGCTTCTTCATCGAAGATATTAAAGACTTTTCCATCATCATCCTTAGTGACAGTAAAGGTTTTCACCCCCTCTAGCTGATAGCCCTGATTCGCATCGCAAGCTACCTCTCTCACTTCGTAATCACCTATAGAAAGCGCACCTAAGGAATCCATCACATCGCCCTCTCCACCTGAGGCAGACTTAGCAAACCATAATCCATTTTCCGATGAATGAGCTATCTCTGATGAATCATATCTTCCATCTTCTTCAGTTCTTATAATATGAGTTTCGCCGGTTGTTACATTTCGAATCTCAAATTCTACTCCTGCCATAGGAGCACCTGATTCATAGTCTAACTTTTCTAAAGCAATATCCGCCCTCACAGGTATTTCTAGGACAGCACCCGTTCCATCACTATTCATGCTAGTTGAACTAATTACATTTAAAGAGTCTTCAGCAGCGGACTTTGCATCTATCTTTATTAGTGAAACTTCATCACTGAGCAGATATCCTTCAGGTTCTTTTATCTCTCGAATAGTAAGCCAGCCAAGAGGTATTCCAACTTGCGATGTATCATCATCTAGGTAGAAATCGTCACCAGATACTTTATGTTCTTCGTCCAGATAAGCTTCATTTGAAGTATCAGTTTTTATAACCCAGGTTCTAGTAGGCGAAATGGATAGTAAATCTTCCACGGAATATTCTGCTTCTTCTGACGCATCGAGCATATAATAATCTATACTAAACTCTGCCCCGGATAGGTCTGCCTCGGCACCTGTTATGTCTTGCTTTAGTATTCGTAGATTTACTGTATCAATTTCTGGTTTATCCGTAACTTCAACTACCGTCTCACGGTTACTGCTAAGTACTTTAAACTTGCCGCTCTTTTCAAGGTTACTTAAGCTATAGTTCTTTCCAACCTTTGTCTCCTTATAATAAAACTCTGTGTCTAAGTATCCTCCACCTTCTGCAGCCGTCATCCATTTAGTGATATCAAGAGAATGCTTGGTATGCCCCTCGGAATCTATCTCCAACGCTCCGCAGTATTCATTATCCTCGCTTCTATATATTTCGTAGGTTGTTCCGTCTAGATCATAGTTTGGATTTCCACTTGATATGATTTCATTTGATGATTTCTTAAGAAGCGACAGATTATAAGTCGTCTCATTTCCAATCTCTTTATAAACTATGGAATTAGCATTTTCGTAAACGGGAAGCTGATACCATCTGCCAACATTTTTCTCATATGGAAAAGGTGCGGATTTTTCATAAGCATATACTACAGAATATTTTGTCTTTGAAGTCCACCCAATGGTTCCTCTGCCATATGCGTCAGTCGTAATAGAGCCGAGATATGTTGACGATGGATTCTGAGCAGTATATATATCAAATATAACACCCTTTATATTCTTGCCTGAGACAGTATCCTTCTTTACAACTCCAACAGCCCCATCATACGAATGCTCCTTAATATTCGTAACGCTTGCTTCGATACCAACCTCGCTCACTTCAAACATTTTGTCTGTACAAGGAGACGGATCAACTGAAGCACCCTTTACTCCAAATGGACCAAATCTCTTACCTATATTTTCCTTATAACCCTCAGGTGCATTTGTCTCTATAAGCATTACTTTGAAGTTTCTACCATAATAATTCTTATCACTCCATCTAAAGACACCAATTCCGTCACTTTCACTTGTTGTGACTGAACCAATCTTGGCTCCCCAATCTTCATTATATATATCAAATGATACTCCGCCGATTGGCTTATGAGTTTCCTCATCTTCCTTCTTCACACCAAAGCCATAGTAGTACCATGTAGGTTCTGGCTCCGGCTCATCTGACTTTATTTTCTTAATGCAAATGTATGCAAATATTCTCTGATGCCCAGAACTTACCCAATCATTTATGATAGCGCAGTAATAATACCAGCCCCAGGAATCATAGCCTGCATATTCAAAATTAATAGAAGCTATAGACTGAACACCAAGTGGCGGTACAGATTTATCTATTCCCACATGATGGTCGTAGCATGCTGTATGAACCTTGCTCGGATCATCTTCGCCATATACCGTAAATGAAGATAAAGGATCTCCACCATAAGCTGTAAGAGTTCCAAAGCTTGATATAGCTCCAGTATAATTCGATGTGACCCCCGAACTTGTTCCATTATTGATGGACATGCCCGTTGCATTTATCCAGCGAGGATAGCCTGATGGCCTTGAATCTACCGCCTGTCCTGTTACTCCAAAACCATATATCGTATTAAGGCAATCAGCCCAACTACTGCTTTCAGACAGAGCGCCGCGAAGAAGTATTTCCTCTGCGACTTCGCTGGATGTGGGAGTGGTAATTCCCATGATGCCTGTAGAGGGAAGCTTATTTCCTTCTATATCCGTGGTTGAAGGAAGTGTATAAAATGAAGTTGATTCTGTTTGTGATGAATCTGTTTGTAATGAATCAGTCTGTGATGAATCATTTTGTGTATTAGGTTTTATATCTGGTTCATCTGTCTGATCTTCCTCTAAATGCGAGAAAGGAATTATCTCTACTTCCTCTGCTTCCTCATCCTCTCTCACAGCCGGCTCAAATATCAAACTATTCTCGGACTTCTCCGACTCAACATATTCTGGTGTAAATACGTCGCTTCGACTTGTGACGGTGTCGATTCCATTTAGTACATAAGCTGAAAACTTTGCTGCTGCAACTGATGTAGAATCAGCTGTCACGTAATAATCTACCACCGAACCATAGTTCGAAGAACTGATTCGGTTACCATATGAATCAGCCGCTCCTATAGTATAGATAGAACTGATATTTGCAGGTGTATAGTACAATGCGTCGCGTCCATTATTACCCGCCGAAGCTACAACTATAATACCTCTAGCTACCGCATCACAGATTGCCGCTCTCATCAGTTCTGAATCAGCCACTGAGACTGAGCAAAGAGACAGATTGATAACTGATACATTTGCTCTGATAGCATATTCGATAGCTGTATAAACATCCGAGACTTTTCCAGTAGAACTTGAATCAAGCGCTTTGATAGATAAGATTCTCGCTTCGCTGTTTGCCTCTGATATAGCATTTGACAAAATAGTTCCGTGGCCATTATCATCTGCCGTGCTTCCTCCGAGAACTGAGACTGCACCAACTACAGCAGTTCCACTGGCTCCCGTATCTATAAGTGCAATGCAGCCACTATAATCAGATATTGGTACATCATCTAATAAATTATATTCATCATCCTCTGTCGATTCTTCGGTCGTTTCTTCAGCTGTTTCTTCAATTACTTCTTCGGTTGTTTCTTCAGTCTCTAAAGAGTCTGTTGGGCTCGCTTCATTTGCCTGAAAGCTACCATTAACTTCTACTAAACTCGAAACTGTCGAATAGTATTCGTAAGCCTTTGCTGTCGCATATGCATCTTCGTAACGTGTGAGATATATTCCGTTGCAACTCGATATTATATCTGTACCCTCTTCGAAAAAGTCAGGTCCCGGTGCCGCTATAAGTAACTCACAGCTCGAAAAATCCTGCCCTTCTGCAAATGATTCTCCCGCCGGTATTGTAGGGAAACACAGCGATATCGCTACGAACCCAGCTATAATTCTTTTTATTATATTTATACTTGTTTTCATACACTCTGATCCTCTCTAATCAAGCATCTAATCTCCTTTTATACACATTCAAACTGTATCCCCGCGATACTTACCGTATCACCAAGGGTAGCCTCTAATTCTTCTTCTCCTGTGATTCTTACATCATTTACAAATGTACCATTTGTGGATCCTGCGTCTCTTATAGTGACTCTGTCGCCTCTCTTCTCAAATATTGCATGGACACGGCTGACCGACGGATCATTTAAGTAGTAATCACATATATCCTTCTGACGTCCAACTTTTGTTTCTCCTTCGATAAGATAGATTTCATTTGATTCATTTCTATCTCTGGGTACGAGACATGAAACAGAGGTACTCGTGCCTTGAGATAGTACAGATGTTTCTATATATTCTTCTCTAATAAGCGGTTTCTTAAGTTCGTTATGAATAGGAGGAGCCTCTAAAACTTGGTACTGCTGCATGGCGAGGTCTTCCTCTCGTTCTTCTTGTCTTTCCTTAAGTCTTAGATAATCTATAACCAGATACGCAACGAGTATTCCAACAATTAGCGCAGAAACCTTAAATGACATCACTCCGAAAAGTATATAAAGAACAATCGATATAACTATCGCCACAACTGATACCGCTATATGCCATTTCTTACTATTTGATATTTCAATTTTATAAGACTCCTCATCTTTGTCCTTACACCTTTCCACACTCTCAGATTCTTCTTCTACGAAAAGACTTGGAAAGGAATCCTCCTCAAATGTTTCCTCTTCCAACATCACCTTAGAGGGCTCCGACTCTTCATCATCCATTTTCAAAAAAAGCTCTGGAGTAAAGTTATCCCCCAGAACCTTGCTATATAAGTCATATAGATACATCACTCCATTATGATCCTGATGATCATAGATTCTCATTATCTCTTCAAAAAGACTCTTCAACTGTTCCTTAAAACTTGTTCGATATCCCGGAACATATAGGAAACTGAACTTATCGCAGGATACGTCATATAGAATGTATCTTGTACTCAGTATCAGACTATCCGGACTAAGCAGATAGGAGCCAATCTCCCTGAGACATTTTCTAAGATTCCTCATAAGCTCCTTTACATCACTCACCCCAGGCATACTTTTTCTAAACTTATCGGAAAGAGTTGATAGTCCATCTACCTTGACGCTAAGACTCTTTTTCCCATTTATCTCTCTAAGGCTACTAAATGGTATATATTTCATTTCATTATTAATGATCATTTGAACTTCGTAATTATCAGGAATAGCCACATCATTTACTTCGAAAAAACGGCTAATCCCCATATTTTTCGTAAGTATCACCATAAAACTGCCACCTCCTTAGTCTTTCCATTCTTACATCAATTTCTCTCTCAGCATCTACTTCGCTAGAGCCAAACAGATGGAGACTGCCCTCACAGGTAGCCTTATTACTAGATGAAGAACCATCCACCTCAGCACTTCCAAGAACAACCGCTTTCGTATAATCCTGAGAATTAAGATATGCTTCTACTTCTTTATTTCTTATATTCACAAGTGGGATAGTATAAAGCGCCCTTCTCTCTTCTGACAAAATATAACCCCTCTCATAAACCAGTATCAGACCTAATAAACATACAAATATTCCGATTATGACTACAGGAACAACAACACTGGCCTCTATGGTCATAAATCCTTTTCTATCTTCAATTAAGTATCTACATTTTTTTGCTTTATCAATCCTTTTATTTCGCACATTACTTCTCTCTTTTCATCTAAAGTTTTCTGATTCTGCTACGATTTACTAGCTATCTAGCTAATGTCCACATTTAGAGCAGGGAGGCAGACTTACCTCATCTAAGGCTTTTCTAGAAACCGTTCTCTTAAGGCGTGAACAAGTCCTGCTGGAATGATAGCATTCACCCTCGCTGGTAATAAAAACCTGAGAACCGTCACCCCCACCGCAATATTCACAAGCTCTGTAACCACTTCTTTCTGCCGATGCCTTATCGCTGCCATAAACATCAGGCATCAGATAAGTACAACTTCTTGAGTTATGATAAACAGTTCCTTGCTCTGCCACATATACATAAACATGCTGTTCCTCTGATGTCTCAGAAGATTCATATATTCCCTTTCCCAGATATGCCCTCTGCCTAATATGTTCCTTCACCTGTCTCTTAAAGATTCCTATCATTGGTGCATTTATTCTCACATAGTAGGTCGCATATATATCAATATATCCCTGATCATCGGGGAAGCTGGAACCTATAAAACTAACCCCCAGACTCCCTCCAACAACGTATTTCTCCAGGAGGGCCTTGTCATCGATATATTCTTCAAAGCGAAGCTTTGCCATAGGGTAATCCATCACAGATACGCTCTCAAAAGAATCTGTCAGATATGCATATTCCGCCATATACTCAGCTGTTTCAATTAACCCCTCATAAACTACTGATTCAACACGGTATAGTTCTGACATGTATATAAAAGCAAATACTGTAAAGAGAAAAAGAGGAAATGCTATAGCTGCTTCTATAGATGCGCTGCCTCTGTTATTCATACTGCTCCCGCTCCTGCTTCTAAATATGCTATATATAATTCTGCATCTCATGTAGCCTCTGACTATTTCTCCTTTCGATTCTTTATTATATTTAGCGAGTTAGCTAAGTATTCCATCCACCGAGAGTACAGATTATATTCAAATGTTTAATATCCACTGTCTTCATGAACGTTTATCTCACTACCCTTATAGGTTACTGACACGTCAGCTCCAAATGCTGTTACCGCATTTTTCATTCGAAAAGTCTCGTCAGATCCTTCCGCACCGGTTTCAGATACATTTAGCTGAATCACATCAAGCATTCTGTAATACATATCCTCTCCCTGAAATGCCATAAGAATCATCAGATATTCCTTATAATCAAGTCCTGACTCATCATCCGTTGCTTCAGATTCTAGTTCTGATAAATGTGCAAGACTTTCGAAATCTGTAATCCAGTTGGTACTATTCTTCCAGAAGGGAACGCTATGTCCCCTAACTAATCTATAAACATCCATGATTGATTCTATGTATGACCAACATCCCATAAGCAAATACTTTACTACGTACTTGGCCGGAGGAAACTCAACTGTTAGCGCTGTTGCAAGCACCTCACATTCTTCCTGTTTCGTATGATCTGTAAGAATATATGCAAAGTTGAATCCAAATCTGATAAGCAATATGTCATTTACTACTTCTTCGTAATTAGCTCCATCATTATCTTCACCCGCTACGATATATTCCATTTCCAGATTAAGATATGTATCGTCGTACTTCTCATCTGTCAGAGAGTTGAAGCACTCAGCTCCATACATAACCGCCTCAACATTAGTAAGAAGATTTGTTCCCCAACCGCTGCTTTTTCCTGTATCAAGCTCCATTTGATCAAGATTATCGAAATCAGTATCTATATCTCCAAATGAAAACGAACTCCTTCCAGCGGATGGAAGTTCCGTTGCTTGTCCAGAGGACGATATAGAGTTAGGACTGAGGTTCGCATCACCAGGAAGCAATATACTTGCTATACCAGCATCCGTATAAGTCTTTAGAGTATCTCTAGGGTCCTTAACTTGCTCCGCCTGCTTTGCTTCTCCCGCTTCTTCCGTTTGCTCCTCTTCTTCTGCTTCCGCTTCTTCTGTCTCCGCCTCCATAGATTGCTGTCCTTCGCTTATATCCTGTTCCATCTCATTTATATCCTCATCATCAACCGGATCATCACTACCACCGGTTTTTTCCAGGATCTTATCCACGGTATAACTCAGCGTCTCGTACTTGAAATCGTCCTTTATCTGATACTTAAACTCCGACAGATCATCATCCATCAAATAAGCCATCGATGTTAGTTCTACACTTTCAACATTAAAGTCATCACCCAGATCTACTCTCAGTAGCTCCTCCATATCTTCTTCGAGAGCTCCCTCGCCTAGACCTGAGGCATTTTTATCTAACAGTAGGATATGATAACGATCGAATATCAGCCTGTTGTAATTCGCTAGTTCGCTTGACATCGCACTACTAGTCGCGGTAACCACCTTTGACTTTGCTCCTGAATCATCCATGATTTTCAAAACTGCAGTTACGACAATCAGCATCACTATAATCATCAGTGATAGAAAGATCGTCACATACCCCCTATTATTCATGCATTTAAACCTTTCTTATTTCATTTTTCTTATATCTTTTTTTCTTTCGTTTGTTTCCTTATCCATAAAGGAAAATGCTATAATGAAATGACCTAAAATAATAAAACTTGTTTAACCCGTTACAGTGCTTGCATTTTCAGTAATCGTGTTCCATATCTTTGTTACAAGTGATACTGCCTGAGTCTTGAAGATAATAACCAGCCCTATCAGGACAACCAATATATTTAGGTCATAACTAAAATCTTTTATATAATGTAGGGTTTCACACAGAACACACTGTGTATCATGTTTAATAGCCAATAAAAAAAGGAGCATTATAAGCTCATTCTTGCTTATAATGCTCTGTATTATTCTTCCTTGCTTTCTATAAAAAAGGGAATTTGAAACATCCCTATGAATGTCTTCAATATCAACCATTCATTTACTCAAAGACAATAACGTAGTCTTTTGAGAACTCTTCAAAAGAGTCATTTATATCAGCTTCAAGTTCTTTCCAACTTTCGTCTAGCTTTCGCGAAACGTATGCCTCTCTTGCTGTCGCTTTTTCAACAACCGCCCACTTTAACTGTTTATATGAATACTTGGCAAACGCAATCCATTGAGGATAGTTTATTGCCATAGGATTTTTCGTAAAGTATATCTTTCCAGCATTTATTGCGGTTGCACCTGAATGTGCTATAAAAAGCATCGTTGCTAATTTAGGATGTTTATCTCTATTCAAAGAAAAAGGTATAGAATCGCGTATACGATTGCCCTCTTTTATCCTCTTTATAGCATAAGATATTCTAACAATAACCTCTGTAATCATTACAGGAATCGACATGGAGCAAAAATGTATAAAGTCATATCCTTCATAATACATTCCCTGAACTATCTCGGCTACAGTCTGCTCATACTCACCGATGTTTCCAAACTGGAACAAATTGAATAGTCCCATCAAGGGTGCCGGAAGCCCCATAGAGGTTGTAATATCAGATTTGAAATGAGCTAACTGTTTTGCTATAGCTGCAAAAATATCACTCTCTTTTCTGTCCGCATAATTATCCATCACCTGTGAAACGAATTTTCCAGTCTTATCAATGGTTGTCATTCTTCCTGTAAGAATATCAAACACTCCCACAACAAAGCCTAATAGCGGATCGTGACCAAGAGATAACATTCTATGATAATAGGCTGATAACCCTTCTACTCTGATGGTCGTATTCCTGTTATCCTGTGCATCAAAAGGAACTTTGCTCTCCTTTGAATTAGCAAGTTTTTGCATTTCATCTTCAGGAAATGTCTCATCAAATTTTTTTCTTATAAAATTAGAGAGAGTTCCTGCTTCCAGACCATCGGGACCTTTTTGAGGAATACCAACAAGAAGTATATCAACTGCTGCACCTACTATACCGGCAATAGCACTAATAGTGATATCCACCTTATCCAATCTATGTATTTGATTATAATCTTTATATAACTGCTTTATAGCCAATTCATTACTTTTCAGTTCTTCTTCAGAAAAGATAGATTCTAGCTCACAAGACGTACCAACAACAGCCTCAGCCTCGGCACAAAGATTCTTCCACGACGGATAAATCATAACCTTCTTTGGAGTAGCTGAATTGCTAGGTGCTTTGGCAGCTTTGCTTGGGTCTATACCTTTTTTCCTTAAAAACATCTCCAAAGCCTCAATTTCAGCATCTACCTCATTTCTATCTTGCCTAGATTCTTTCACCATTTCTGTAAGCTGATCATCATGGTATTTAAGCACATTATTTATATGCTGTTGTTCTTCAGAATACTTAAATCTTCCCATAACTATTCCTCCATTTCAGCTTGCACTTGAGCCCAAAGCCTATCTCTATATGCACGTCTCTCTTTATCGTTTTTGAGCTCATTAATCTCCGCCTCATGGTTTCTTAATAATTCTTGATATGCAGTATTCTTTTCTCGTTCTTCCTTAAGCTCTTTTTTAAGAAACAGATTCTTCACTCCTAAACAAATTGAAGCACCTAATCCAGCAACAGCTGCTATTGCTAATGCGATCAAACCACCGTCTACGTCTTTTCCAGTTTCACTCACTTCTGTTTCTGTATTTTCCAATTCATAATTATCCATAAGCCCCCCTAAGCAACACCCAAATCATGTTGTAAATCTTCAACTGCTCTTTGCAATAGAATGTTCAAACTCCTCAAATAGTCTAATCGTTCTTTATTCGCATCTACTTCTTCCTTAAGTGCTTTTATTATTGCGTCATGCTGTCTCAGCGCCTCTTGATATAGTCTTTCTTTTTCCTGCTTTAGTTGCTTGTTTTTTAAATGCGCCGCAATTCCAACTCCGCCAGCTGCCAATATAACTGCAGGAGCTGCTAAAACAAAAACCCCAGCTACCATTCCTCCACCGACAACACTACCGGCCGCTGCTAAGCCAGACGTAATTCCCGCTGCCGAGAGCCCAACTGTACCAAGACCATATAGAGCCGCAAAGGATCCTATTCCACCTACTCCAGCACCCAAAGCACCTGCGAGTACCTCAGGGATTGCACTCTCTTTAATCGTTCTCTTCTTATCATTCACAGCAGCTGCCGCTTCATTAACCACATTAACAACCGATTGTAACGACTCTACTGACTGAAATTTCATTTCCTTTTTATTTTTGATATATCCACCCATAAGCTCACTCCTTATCCTTAAGAATAGTAGCTAACCAACTTCCTCCAGCTATAGCTGCACCCAATATCGGCATCGCCATACCAACTACAAGCCCCATAGCTCCTGCTGCACCCATTAACTCCTTTGATACGTCTTTCCTCGATGTTGTCCCTGCTAATATAGACGGTGTCAACATATTCGCTTTTGCAAGCAATTCTTTCTTATCTTTTTCACTATACTTATTCGGATTGTCTACGAACACCTCTAATAAGCACCCCAACATCTCTGTTTCTTCTGGAGCATTAGCCATTTCAACGTCCAAAACAGCTCTTATAGCAATGTATTGTGTCTTATTCAATTTATTTCTTTTAGCTTCCAAATTATTTATGGTTTGACGAGTTACTCCTATTTTTTCTCCAAATTCCTCAGCTGTCCAACCCACCGCTCTTCTAATTAATAGTAGATTATCTTGTAAACGTTCAATTTCATTCATAATACTCACCTCCATACTCACATTGTATACATTGACAAATATTTTGTCAAGAGTAAAGTTTTTAATCATTGTCTACATATTAAAAAGCTGGTATGTAAATATTTACTCATTCACCTACCAGCCTTTTATATAATTCTCTTATTCGATTTCGAACTATTTACTTAGTTCCTTTAAAATGGCAAGTGTTCGTTCATCCTTCTTACCACCAAAATATTTTTCAATCACTTTCTGAAAAACCTCTTCCTCTGGAGCTGCCTCTGCAAATAAAGTCATCGAAGAACAAAGTTTTAGATAATCTGGTGATCCAAATATTTTATACGGATCATTTTCATCCAATGAAAGCAGTACCTTACATATATTTATAAGGTTTTTGCCTAAATAAGGATGAGCTATATATGCCTTAGCTTCATCTATACTCTTTATAGAATACTTATGCGAGGTCGCAGTCATTCCAAGACCTACTATCTGAGGAAATATATACCACATCCAATGCGAACGCTTCTTTCCTTGCGATACCTCAACATAGGCAGTTGTATAATCCCTCTGTTGTTCTTTTATAAATCTTTGCAAATTATATATATCTTCCATTTAGTTTATCCTTCTTCATACATCACTTCTCTTCTGTCACGAATTAGGCTAATGCAACCAGTAGATACCATTATTATTATCGTAATAACAGCCACTGTTTTCTGACTGGACTTAAATGTATTTTCCGAGAAACTGAGGCTGATGTAATCATACCATATCCTGTCTACTATAAATATATTAATTCCAATAATAAACGCATATATCAAAGCCACAATTATACTCATCACAAGATTCCTGCTCTTATATCGGATAACACCATTATACGACCAATTTGATAATGAAATAAAAATCGTAGCTGCTATATATACAACCGTCAGTATTATTGCCTTTTGCAAAGTTTCAACCTTCAGAAAAGTCATAATAACAAGCATTAATAATCCAATAAATAACATTGATAATAATAGTATTACAGGCCCACTAGTTTGTTCTATTTTTGACAATATCATAATAACAGTTTCTACTATTATTAATATAATCACACTAACTACATTCTCATTTATCTGTCCAATCCCAAGATCGTAATTGTATCTGAGAAAAACGACTACTAATAATCCAGAAAGATATGGAAGTAATGTAAGAATAACCCTCAGCGAACTATTAAACAGAAATAATATAATGATGTGGGTGTCAAAAGTCGGTGATTTTAACCGCACTTTGATATAAATATTGATCTTTGACAACTGAATATAATTATGGATTGGATATTTTTGTGTGTTACACTGGATTTGCCTTATAGA
>Ga0129310_1002305_pt1 | contig 14463 bp, 11 predicted proteins | sample Go1ome_2_FD_94433 | JGI IMG/M metagenome (GOLD analysis project Ga0129310, IMG submission 94433) | Western lowland gorrila individual fecal microbial communities from Wisconsin, USA - Go1022A metagenome | ecosystem: Host-associated > Mammals > Digestive system > Large intestine > Fecal | place...
AGGAGCTGGTCAAGAAGATGCAGAAGAGCGGCGCCAAGGCTTATCTGGTCAACACCGGCTGGAACGGCACCGGCAAGCGCATCTCCATCAAGGATACCCGCGGCATCATCGACGCCATCCTGAGCGGTGCCATCAACGAGGCTCCCACCAAGAAGATCCCCTACTTCGACTTTGAGGTTCCCACCGCTCTGCCCGGCGTTGATCCCGCTATCCTCGACCCGCGCGATACTTACGCAGACGCTTCTCAGTGGGAAGAGAAGGCCAAGGATCTGGCTGGCCGCTTCGTCAAGAACTTTGCAAAGTACGAGGGCAACGAGCACGGCAAGGCTCTGGTCTCCGCTGGCCCTCAGCTGTAAGCAACCCCTTTCCTCTCCATTGTTCAGAATAGCATAAATGGCGGGGCTGTCACCGGTGGGTGGCAGCCCCGCTTTTGTTGTATTTTTCTCGATTTTCTTGTATCCTGTGGGGGGTATGCTATACTGGAACCAGCTTTTTACGCGCGTTTTTCCAGAGGAGGATGTGGAAATGAAACACCGGACTGTCAACGATTATTTCAAGCAGCAGTGGCCCCGGCTCATCTTGTTTGCGGCATTCACGCTGGGTGTCTCATTCTTTGCCCCGCTGAAGAATTTCCAGCTCAAGTGGCTCATCGATTCCAGATCGAAGCAGGAAGCCCTGGGCTACATGGGGCTGGTGTTTGCCATTACGTTCAGCAGCTGGTTCTTTGAGCGGCTGAGCCGCCGCTCCTTTACCAAAATCGCCTGCGGGGCCGTGGAACAGGTGCGCCAGCGCATTCTGGAGCAGGTACTGCACCGCACGGTGGCCCAGTACAACGCCGAGGGCGACGCGGCTTACCTCTCCCTCCTGACCACCGACCTGCGCACCCTCTACGACGATTACTACATGTCCCTGTTCAACATCGCGTTCTGGGGCGACATCATGCTCTGCGCGCTGGCCATGTACCTCTACATCAGCCCGGTGATGCTGCTGGCGATTTTATTGGTGACCATCCCGCCGCTGGTGCTCCCCCGCCGGATGAACGAGCGGCTCAAGGCCACCCGGGACGCGTTCTCCCTCCAGATGGCCGGTTACACCCAGCAGCTCAAGGAGCTTCTGGGCGGGTTTGAGGTCATCCGCAGCTTTTTGCGGGAGGACGCCTATGCCGCGCTCCACCAGAAAGCCGCTCACAAGGCCCGGAAGAGCGAGTTGGACTACCAGCAAAGCCTGAACGCCATGGTGACCAACACCTCCCTCATCAGCAACCTCATCTTCCCTGTCGTGATGCTGGTGGGCCTTTTCCTCGCCTTTGACGGGCGGCTGACCATGGGCACCGTTTCCACTGCCGCCAGCATGGCAAACTTCGTCATCACACCCTGCCACCAGATCGCCCAGTGCTGGGCCAAGGTCAAGTCCTCTCAGGGCATCCGCCAGCGGCTGGAAGCCGCCATGGCCGAGCCGCAGGCGGCCGAACAGGGGGAGCCCATCGGTCCCATTGAGTCCATCCAGTGTGAGAACGTCCGCTTTGCTTACCCCGGGGCCGCAGAACCCGTGCTGAGAGATGCCTCCCTGACCGTGGACGCCGCACAGAAAGTGGCCCTTGTGGGCGAGAGCGGCTGCGGCAAATCCACACTGGCAAAGCTCTTGTTCCAGTATTACCCAGATTACTCCGGCGGCATCCTCTTCAACGGCCGGCAGGTGCGCACACTAGACCGCACCGCCCTCTACCGCCGGGTAGGCTACATCGCCCAGACGGCGTATCTCTTCCACGATACCATCCGGAACAACATCTGCCTGCACGAAGATTTCCCGGACGAACAGCTGGCCCACGCCATTGCAGCGGCGGGCCTTGCGGACTGGGTGGCTTCCCTGCCCGACGGGCTGGATACCGTTATCCGTGAAAACGGCAAGAATCTTTCCGGCGGCCAGCGCCAGCGCATCGGCATTGCCCGACTGGCCCTGCGCAGCTATGACCTCATCATTGCGGACGAGATCACTGCCAGCCTGGACCCTGACACCAGCCAGCAGGTGATGGAAAACCTCATCGCCATGCCCTGCATGGTGGTAGCCATCACCCACGACGTCTCGGGCGCGTTTATGAAGCGTTTCGATAAGGTTTATCGAGTAACGTACGGATGTGTAATGGAAACGCAGTAATTGTTGTAATTCGTCAGATTTTATGATATTCTAAGAGTGCTGCTTTCGGGCGGCATCTAAGGCACTGCGCTGCAAATGCAGGTGGTCAGTCTCCTTCCCGGCTCAGCGTCGGGAAAGGCATCTTTTTGTTTCGACTACTTAAAAAGAAAGCCCTCCCGTCGCACTCAGGCGAAAGGAGGGATCCACATGACCTTATCAGAAGTTTTGCTCCTGCTCACGCTCCTCTGGAACGTGATGAAAGGTACTTTTGACATCGTTATGAAGCTTTCTGACAAAGAACATGACGACAACAAAAAAGATTGACCGCCTCAGACTTCCAACCCTGACGGTCAATCTTTTTTGATTCACTGCCGGTAAGGAGCTGACCATTTTGCTGGCCAGTGCCTTTCCTTGTTTTTAGTATAGTAGCTCCGTTGTTTTTTGTCAAGTCAAAAGCACCGCGCATCCACTGCATTTTTGCAGATGCACGGTGCTTTCTTATACACAACTTATTTCGCCGCCTCAAACTCGGCCACGATATCGGCCGTGGGGGCGGGCGTCACGAGGCTGACCACCACGCAGACGGCCAGGGAGGTGAGGAATGCGGGCAGCAGCTCATAGATGCCGAACACGCCGCCCAGCGGGCTGATGAGGTACTTCCAGACGAAGACCATCAGGCCGCCGGAGAGCATCCCGGCCAGAGCGCCCTGCCAGTTGCAGCGCTTCCAGAACAGCGCGCAAAGCACCACGGCGCCGTAGGAGCCGCCGAAACCGGCCCATGCAAAGCTGACGATGCCGAACACGCTGGAGTTGGGGTCACGGGCCAGCACCACGCCCACCACGCTGACGCAGACGATGGTCAGGCGGGCCGCAAACAGGCTCTGCTTCTCGGTCAGCTTGAGGTGCGCAAACTCCTGCAAAATGTTCTGAGAGACGCTGGAGGCGGCTGCCAGCATCTGGCTGTCCGCCGTGGACATGGTAGCGGCCAGGATGCCTGCCAGAATGAGGCCCGCCAGAATGGCTGCCAGCACGCCATGGGCGCTGATGAGGCTGGCAATGCGGACGATGATGGTTTCACTGGAAGAACCGCTCAGGAACTCCAGAGCGCCTGCCTTGGTCATGCCAAGGCCCACCATGCCGATGATGATGGAAGCCGTCATGGCGATGACCACCCAGACGGTGGCAATGCGGCGGCTGAGCACCAGCTTCTTCTCGTCCTCAATGGCCATAAAGCGGAGCAGGATGTGGGGCATTCCAAAGTAACCGAGGCCCCATGCCATGGTGGATACGATGTCCAGCAGGCTGTAGCTGGTGGAGCCGCCCGTGGCGGCGTCGTGGCTGGCCATCATGGTCAGGTAGCCGGAGATGCCCCGGGCGTTCTCCACCACAGCCCCCCAGCCGCCTGCCACGCTGATGCCATACACCAGCACGGCCACCAGTGCCAGCGACATGACGATGGACTGGATGAGGTCGGTGGTGGTCACGGCACGGAAACCGCCCAGGATGGTGTAGCCCACGATGATGAGGGCCGACACCAGCATGGCCGCCATGTAATCCACCCCAAACAGGCTGTGGAACAGCTTGCCGCAGGCCGCAAAGCCCGAGGCCGTGTAGGGCACGAAGAACACGATGATGATGACCGCGCCCAGTGCGTTGAGCAGGTTGCGCTGGTCGTGGAAGCGCAGGGACAAAAACTGCGGCACCGTGATGGCGTCGAGGTTGGCCGAGTAGCGGCGGAGCCGCCGGGCCACGATGAGCCAGTTGAGCCAGGTGCCCACGGCCAGGCCGATGGCCGTCCAGCCCGGCGAGGCAATGCCCGTCAGGTAGGCCAGGCCCGGCATTCCCATCAGCAGCCAGCTGGACATATCGCTGGCCTCCGCGCTCATGGCAGTGACCAGCGGGCCCATCTTACGGCCGCCGAGGTAGAAATCGGTACTGTCTTCATTGGATTTGCTGTAGGCAAAGCCAACGGCCAGCATCGCCGCCAGGTACACGACGATGGTAGCCACAATGCAAACGTTCGTCATAGATACTTTCCCCCTTTGACTTCTCTTTCCCAAAAGAAGATTGTTTAGATTTTACCACGGTAAAGTACAAAAGTGCAAGGGTTTTGGAGCAACTTCTTCTCATTTTCCAAAAAACTGTTCTCCCCACGCGGAAAATCCCCCAAAACGACGACAAACCGCCCGGAACAAAGCCTGTCCCGGGCGGTTTGCTTGCAGATGGAAAACTGTGATGAAGAAAAATGATATGAAACGTGAGAATGTCGTAAAATACAGGCGTCACACCTGTCTGGACTCGCCCTCCGGGAAGATGACCTTGTTGACGAAGAAGAAGATCACCATGGAAATGCCGCCGTTGAGGATGGTGGTACCGATGTTGTAGATGAAATCTGGCACCAGCAGGCCTGCCACGGCCACCCACACGCAGTTGATGGAATTGACGATGCAGGTGATAACGCAGAACGCGAGGATGTACCAGCCGATCTGCTTGGCGAGGCTGCCCTTGCTGCGGAACACGAGGTTGCGCTGGATGGGGAAATTGATGCACTCGCCAATGATCATGGCCACCATGTAGGCGCAGAAGTAGGGCAGACCGCCGTGAGCCGCGTCGTAGCCGAGGATATTCCACTTGAACGTCTCCCCGAAAAGGGTAACATCAATGCCCGGCCAGCCGAAATCCACCACGGGCAGGCTGCTGAACGCTTTGGGCAGGAACTGCAGCAGCAGATACTTGAAGACCGTGATGAGGTTGGACACGATCACAAAGAGTCCACCCTCCCGCACCCATTTGGCAGCGGCCGGGTGCCGGGCCGCAAAGTTGTTCCAGAAATTCATGCCGTATTCTCCTTGGCCCGTTCAGCCCTGATGCAGCCGCTTTTCCAGCTGTGCGTTGAGGATGACGTTCTTGATCGCCTCATAGGCCACCCGCAGCAGGCCGATGATCCAGAATCCCTGTGCTTCCATCACGATGCCATCCACCATGCCCATGCTCACCGCGCCGTTGGTCATCTTGGCCAGAGCACGCAGCGGCATATTATACTGGAACATGATGTTCAGGTCCGGCTTGCCGTTTTCCATGCTCTTGCGGAGCAGGTGGCCCAGCACGGCGCTGGCCGCCCAGCCCAGCGGGCTGCGGCCATGGCTCAGCTCGCCCAGGGTCATATTGCGGTCAATTTTGATTTTGCTCTCCGGGATGGGGCGGCCCAGCAGGGCCTCAAACTCGGCGTCGGTGATCTTGCGCACCTCGGCGGTCTGGTAATGGAGCAGGTCTTTGCCCTCATAGGGGTTGGGGGCCGCGGTGCCCTCCACCGTGATCGCGGCACGGAGGCGGATGTCCTCGCAGGAGGCACCCACCCGCAGCTCATAGCAGCCGCCCTCCACTTCCCAGTGGTTGGTCAAAACGTTCCAGTAACGGAACGCCTTGTCGTCCAGCGGAATGGTCACTTCCCGGCTCTCACCGGGGTTCAGGAAGACTCTTGCAAAGCCTTTCAGCTCCTGCGCCGGGCGGAAAATTTTCGCGTGCGGCTTTGCCACATAGAGCTGCACGATCTCCGCGCCTGCCACGCTGCCCGTGTTGGTCACCGTGAGGGTGACACCCGCCGGGCCGGCCTTGAGATCGCTGTATTCAAAGCTGGTATAGCTCAGGCCATAGCCAAACGGGAACGCCGCCGGGATGCCCGCGGTCTGGTGGTAGCGGTAGCCCACATAGAGGCTCTCGCGGTATTCCACGGTGCGGCCCTCGCCGCCAAAGTGCGCCCGGGCGGGGGTCTCGTGGTAGGCGTTGGCCCAGGTCTCGGCCAGCTTGCCGCCGGGGCAGACTTTGCCCGTCAGGACATCCAGCATGGCACCGGCACCGGCCTGCCCGCCCAGGGCCCCGTAGACCAGCGCCCGGCAGTTCTTGAGCCAGGGTGTTTCCAGCGAGGCACCCGCACTGAGCACCACCACCACATTGGGGTTGACCTGGCTGATGGCTTCCAGCAGGTCCAGCTGGTTGACGGCCAGTTTCATGTCCGAGCGGTCGATGCCCTCGCTCTCCTTGATCTCGTCCAGACCCAGGAAGAGCAGCACGGTATCGGCTTTCCGGGCCAGCGCCACGGCCTCGGCCTTGCGGGCGTCGTCCGGGCGGCCCTGACGGTCAAAGCCGGGGGCAAAGCCCACGCTCTGCAGGCCGCTCTCGGCCAGCTGCTCCAGCACGGAATCCGCCTTGATGGAGTTGACGGCGCTGGAGCCCGCGCCCTGATACCGGGGCGTCTGGGCGAAATCGCCCACAACGGCCACCCTCTCGCCCGCTTTCAGAGGAAGCAGACCGCTCTCGTTTTGGAGCAGGACCACGCTCTCCGCTGCCGCGCGGCGGGCCAGCGCGTGATGTGCCTCGGCGTCAAAGGTCCTGGGCGCCTTTTCGACAGCAGCATGGGTGGCCAGCACCAGCTCCAGCAGCTCGTCCAGCCGGGCGTCCACGTCCGCTTCCGAAATTCTGCCGCGTTCCACGGCCGCTTTCAGCTCCCGGATGGCGTCCCCGCCGGGGAACGGCATTTCCAGCGTGGAGCCGTTCTTCACGCCCAGAGCATGGTCGTTGGAGCCGCCCCAGTCGGTGACGACGGCCCCGTCAAAGCCCCAGTCCCTGCGGAGGATGTCCTTGAGCAGTTGCTCGTTCTCGTTGGCGTAGGTGCCGTTGATGAGGTTGTAGGAGGACATGATGGTCCTGGGCTTTGCCTCTTTGACCACGATCTCAAAGCCGGTAAGATACAGCTCCCGCAGGGTGCGCTCGTCCAGGATCGAGTCACTGGCCATCCGGCGCAGCTCCTGGCTGTTGACAGCAAAATGCTTGGGGCAGGCGGCAATGCCGTTTTTCTGGATGCCCCGCACATAGCCCGCCGCCATTTTTCCAGAGAGGAAAGGGTCTTCCGAAAAATACTCAAAGTTGCGGCCGCAGAGGGGGCTGCGCTTGATGTTCAGGCCCGGGCCCAGCAGCACAGCCACCTCCTGCGCGGCGGCCTCTTCCCCCAGAGCCTCACCGATGGCCTCGCCCAGGGCGGGGTCCCAGCTGTTGGCCACCGTGGCGCTGGTGGGGAAACAGGTGGCCGGGACACTGGGGTTCAGGCCCAGATGGTCCGCCGCGCCCGCCTGCTTGCGCACGCCGTTGGGGCCGTCCGAGAGGGTGATGGCCGGGATGCCTTTCTCCGAGAAATCCCGGGTGGTGAAGACCGTCTCGCCCGAGAGCAGGGCGCATTTTTGTTCCAGATCCAGTTTTTTGATGAGGTCGGTATGTTTCATAAAAATTTCCCCTCTAGTTCAACAGGAGCAATAAAAGTAAGAGGTCTGCTGTGAAATACCGCAGCAGACCTCTTGATGGTCAACGAATAAAGGCAATACTACGGTCCTGGGTCAAGAAATCATGCGTTGTACTCTTCATCTTTTCTCTTTTTCAGACCCTGACGGACGTATGTCAGTTCGACAGCCACAAGGGCAATAACTACCAGAACATCACCTGCAATCAAAGCTTTCTGCCAGCCCATCATCCCAATGGAAACATCACCGTTTTCATAGGCCCAGCTGTTGACTACCGTGTACATGATATTTTTGCAGGCACGGCGCATAGCTTTGACTGTGGTTGGATTCGACGGATCGGTAGGTTTGTTTGGACCTGCATCATAAGTGGAAAGCATAGCGTCCATTCCGCTGGTAAGGGCCATATCAGCATTCATGAAACCATGGCCATTGTTGCGGAAGAAATCAGAGATTACCATACCTTGGAATCCCCATTCGCCCCGCAGGACGTCTTCAAACAGGTAGTCGCAATCACCTGCCCATTTGTTGCCGATAAAACTCCAAGAAACCATCAGTGCATTTGCACCGCCCTTTTTGATAGAAATCTCGAAAGGCTTGAGATAAATCTCACGGATAGCCTGTTCATTGGACCAGACACAGACCATTTTTGCATTTCCGTCATAGAGAACAAAGTGCTTGATATAGGAGTAAACTCCTTGTTTCATGGCACCACTGACTGCGCTTGCGCCCATGTAACCCGCAAGAATGCCGTCTTCAGAATAATACTCATAATTTCGTGCACCAAACGGGGTGCGGTGCGTGTTCATGCCAGGAGCATACCAGCCCTCGCCGTTCATTTCTTTGCTCATCCGTCCCATAGCTTCGCCATATTCTTCGACAAGCTCTTTGTTCCAAGTGGATGCAATAACAACTTCGACCGGGAAGCCAATGGAACCTGCATGAGTAAAGTTGTTGTTGATCGCGGCTGGACCATCAAAATCTCCAGTTGAAACTTTTCCAACCGACTCGACAGCGGGGGTCTGATAGCCGCACATCGCTGTCATATTCACCATTTCATCTACGGTCAACTCGTCCAACAGGTCATCCCAGCGAGAATCGTCATAGTCAGCACCACGCAGTTCGGCCAATCGAATACCATTTTTTGCACCAGTTACAGGCATTTCATCCGACGGATTGAGATCCGTAGTATAATCATAGTTGGCATTCAGGTGGTAGCCTTCGACATATTTATCAGCCATATTGGTGTCCGCAGGAGCTGAGGTTGCCTCTTCAAGATTTGCAAAGTGATCTGCACGGGAAAGATATGTGATATCGCCCTGTGCATCACCGAACTGGTTAATTGCCGTAATCGCATCGCTACTGCGTTTGTTATCACCATCATAACGGATATCATTGGGCTGAGCATAGGTTCTGCTGTCCAGAATATTATGAGAATCACGGTTGACAGAAATGATATAATTACCCTGTTCCAGTACATAGCAACCTGTACCACTCATATCATAAGAAGCCATTTCTTCTTTATTCAACGAGATAGTGATAGTTTTAGACTCTCCAGGTTCCAAGAGTTCGGTTTTTTCAAACACAATCAGATTGGCGGAAGCCTTTTCGATACCGCCATTGTTATAGGGCGGATTGTAATAAACTTCAACAACATCCTTACCAGCAGTGTTTCCGGTATTCGTAACGGTAACGTCGAACTGAATAGAATTCCCATTATCGGTCAGATCGCTCATCTTCTGTGAGAAAGTCGTGTAGCTCAAACCATAACCGAAAGGATACTGAACGGTCTTGTCATAGTCGATGATTCCCTCAACAGCGGCCGTTTCATAATATTTGTAGCCAACATAGATCCCCTCAACATAGTCAATGAACGAGGGGTAATAGACCTGAGGTTTACCCGCATTCATGCCCTCGACTGCCATATCTGCCAAATTGGTGTAGTCAGTGTAAGTACCATTGTTCCACCACGGAGCAGCTTTCAGATTGTAGGGGAAAGTATCCGGAGTACGACCAGAGGGATTGACTTCACCCGAAAGAATTTCTCCCAGTGCCTCAAAACCGACATTGCCAGGGCCAGCACACCAGATAGCAGCTTTAATCTGCTTATAATCGTTCACAAACCCCATTTCAATAGGATTGGTACCATTATAAAGGACAACAACATTTTCAAAGTTCTCACAGACAAGATTGACCATATCTTTTTCGCTCTGAGAAAGCTGGAGATAATGCTCACCTGCTTCAAAATCTTTATAGTCCGGAGAGTTGTCATCATATTTTGCCTGGCTCATATCCATCGGCATATCATTGTGGCCCTCACCTGCAGCACGGGAAATAACGACAACCGCCGTATCTGAGAAATTCTTTGCATTTTCAATCATTTCCTGAGAGTAAGTACTAACAGGAGGCTCCGGCAAAGTCCAGCTCTGCTTCTGAATAGACATTTCCGGACGATCAGAAGTATAAGCGCTGTAGAAATCCAGCAGCTCTTGGTTAACTTCAAAGCCAGCATCCTCGATGCCTTTCTGCAGGCTGACAATCTCATACAGCTGGTTTATTCCACCGGAACCAGAACCACCATAAACGGGATTGGATGCCGCCCAACCAAATAAATTTAGTTTAGAAATATTTTGGAGCGGCAGAAAACTGTCATCATTTTTTAGCAGAACAAATCCTTCTTCTGCAACCTGCTGTGCAACCTCCTTGGCCTCCTCTGCTGTCTTCTCCGACACCGTTCCGTTTCCGGTGGCAAGACTAATAAGAGTAGACATAGGGCCAAAGCAGACCGTATTGGCTGTGACCAAAATAGCCAGTACAGCTGCAATCACTGACTGCGAACGAATCAGGAATTTCTGACTTTTTTTCATCTTGCGGCAGGCAATAAGCGCGATGACCAAGAGAGCCAGAACTCCAACGATGACACCGATCTGCACTTTGCATGATTGCAATACGCCGATCACGTCATCCATCTCAATTTTTAACATCGTGTTTCCTCCTTCAAAAATCCGGGGTTTGCGTGCTGCGGGGTTCCGCCCGCGTTTCTGGCATTATTATAATGGAATGTGAACAATTTGTGGCATCCCGGTGCACAACCTGTCATTTTGGAGGCATAATCTGCAAAAGTTTCAATTCTGTATCAAAACTTCCTGTGCTTATCACCAAAAGAGAGGGGTCATTCTTTGTGCACACTGCCAACAGCCCTCTCACATTGATTCTTTTTCCGGGATAGGCAGCAGGATGCGGACGGTGAACCAGCTGTTCTCCCATTTCACGGTCATGGTGCCTCCGTGCTGCCGGGCGGCGGCCTGCACGCCCCGCAGGTCGTAGCCGCCGTGGGCACTGCGCACGGGCAGACCGTCCGGGCCCAGCGCTACGGGGGCGGCGCAGTAGTTCTCAAACCGGAGCATCACACAGCCGCTCTGGGCATAGATGGCCACCCGCAGCAGCCGCTTTTCGGGGTCCGGCTCGGCTGTCAGGCTCTCCACGGCATTGTCCAGCGGCACGCCCACCAGGGTGCAGATCTCCCGGGTGGACAAAAAGCCCAGCCACTGGCCGTCGGCCACGCTGGTCATGTTGATGCCCTGCTCCTGACACTCCATGCTCTTGGCCGTGAGGAGGGTGTCCAGCACCGGGTTGCCCGTTTTGTTCTCCGCCTCATACTGGCGGATACCGCTCTCCATCCGGGCCAGCGCCGCGTCCTGCTTGGCCTGGTCGCGCTCGGCACGGATATTGGCGATCTGGATCTTCAGCTCGTGGTAGCGGCTGTTGATGAGCTTGATCCCCTCCTTGCTCCGCTTGTACTGCTCGTATTGGCGGTGGAGCACCTCGTCCATGGCTTCCAGCTCGCTGTGCAGGGCACTTTCCCGCAGCTGGTCGTGCTGGATGGTCAGGATCAGCACGCCGCAGAAATCCACCAGCGTGCGGATGTAGTAGATGCTCATGTTCACTTCGCCATCGCCCAAAAAGAGCAGGTTGCTCACCGCAAAAACCATGGCGGCCATCACCACGGCCACCAGCGCGGCCTTGTTGCTGACTGTCAGCTTGCCGGTCGGGCTGGGGCGGCGGCGTTCCAGCCAGAACACCGTCCCGTACAGCACGCCATCGACAACGGCCAGCAGGAGCAGGGCCAGCCCATCTCCCCCGCCCCGGTGCGGGAACAGCGCGCAGTGGAGCTGCCACTCCACGCTGGCGGCCAGTTCCGCCAGAATAAATGCCCGGGCGCAGACATAGCCTGCTTCCAGCCAGCGGATATCCCGGCTGGCCCACAGGTACAGATACGAGAGCCCGATGGCCGCCGCCATGCAGGGGATCCACCAGGCCAGCGGCACGCCGCCTGTCGCGTGCAGGAATCCACTCAGGGCCACGGCCCATCCCCCGGTCAGCACGATCGTGGGCCGTTTGCCGAACCGCCGCGGCAGCGGCCAGGCGTAGAGCAGGATCGCCATGCATTCAGCCAGCGCCGTGTACAGGCGGGGGATGTTCGGCAGCGCCGTCATACACCCTCACCCCCGATGTGATCCGCCAGCGCGGCCAGAAAGCTCTTCCGCTTGGGGCGGCTCACCTGCAGCTCGTAGGGGCCCACTTCCACCACGCCCTGCTGGACGCCCCGCACCTGAGCCAGATTGACTAAATAGCCGCTGTTGCAGCGGGCAAAAGGACAGGCGGCAAGTTTTTCTTCAAATGTTTTCAGGGCACCCGGAGCCGTGAATTCCCCCTCCTCGGTGTAAAAATGCACCCGGTGGCCCTCACTCTCCAAATAATAGATTTGGACTGTATCCAGCCGCCGCAGGCCGCCCTCCACGGGGACCGCCAGATAATGCCGGGCATGGCGGCTGACTTTTTCCACAGCCTTTTGCAGCTGCTGGGAAAACGCAAAGTAGGGCACCGGCTTGAGCACATAATCCAGCGCCCCCACCGCATACCCCTTGATGGCATACTGCGCCATATTGGTAATGAAGATCAGCACCACATCCGCGTCCAGCGCCCGGATGCGCCGGGCCGTCTCCATCCCGTCCAGATGCTTCATCTCCACATCCAGGAACACGATATCGTACACCGGGCGGTAATCTTCCAGAATATCCACACCATCGGCAAACTCCGTCACCGAAAACTCTGTGCCGTACTGCCGGGTGTACCGCTGCACATAGCCCATCAGCTGCTCACGCACAGCGGCCTCGTCCTCTACCATCGCAATGCGGATCACGCCCCGCACCTCCCTTTTTTCAGCTTTTCTTTCTCTGCCCCACAGGCAAAGATTTCACTAAGGCAAGTATAGCACAGGCAGCGCTTCTTTGCCATGAAAAAACAAAACAGCCGCCCCGGCCCGCATAGGGACCCGAAACGGCTGTTTCCCTTTACTTTTCTGTGCTTGTGCATTAAAAACGTAAGCTGCCATATTATGGTTCGCACAAAGAGAACCATATCATTCTGCCCAGATCCATCAGAAGCGCAGCCGCATCTGGTACCAGACCACATTTCCGTGAGTAGAACCAGAAACGCCCTCGCTCACAAAACCAAACTTGGCGTAATAATGCACCAGTTTGTCTTTGCAGGTGAGCACAAGTCCCTTTCTCCCCTGTGCTTTCGCTTCGCCGATCACATGGTTCAACAGAGCAGCCGCACAGCCGCGGCAGCGGTATTCCGGGATGGTATCCACACCGAAGATCATCTGCCATGCACCGTTTTCGTTGTGCAGAGAAGCATCCTCATACATCTCGTCCCGGAGGTCGGGGTCATCCGTGACCATGCCGTTGACAAAGCCGATCATCCGGTCGCCATCCAACTGGACCCAGAAATGGTTGGGGTAAACAGCCAGCCTCTCTGCGATGCTGACTTTGGTGGCGGCTTCCGCAGCCGGGAAGCATTCTGCTTCAATCTTTACAATTTCCTGTAAATCTGTGGGGACAGCAGTCCGAATCTGCATCTTGTTAAAACTCCTTTCTCAGTCCGCAAGGGCAATCTCACCCTGAAGCACTTCTACCGCCGGGCCTGTCATGAAAACATGACCCGTGGCTGCGTCGGTCTCAATGCGCAGGGCACCTCCCATTGATACATCATTGAACGACAGTACGTTCATCAAAGCAGTGTTTCGCACAATGTATATACCATAGCTTACGCGGAATTGCAAGAAATTTTCCAAACTTTTCCCATAGATTCAAAAAAATCAGGCAGCTGCCATTCTATAACAGCCACCTGATTTTTGTACCCGCTCTCTACAAGATCCCAGAATCTTGTTTACAGACATCCCCCATGCAGCCGCCGAATCACCTTAAAGGCAATCACATGCTCTGTTGTCAGCGGTTTTTTCAACGCAAAGAAAACAACACCGCTGGTCGGACAGGTGATTTCCGCTTTTGTACAAGCCGAATTTAACACCATATCGTGCCAGCTGGTCGTTGATGGTCTGCTGATGCTGTACCAATTGGTTCATAGATTTCCCCTCTTTTATCTTGGATTCACTGTATCCGCGTCACTGCCAGTCTTTCCCGTACCAGCCTCTCTCTGTTTTACAGATACAAAAACACAAGGCGGCGTGACCTGTCTGTGGGCCACGCCGCCTTGTGCTGGTTTTATTATAAAAAGACAAAATCCGCTTGTCAATGTTTCCGCACAGAAAAATGTTAGTTTTCTCGAATGGGCATTTTTATTCCGCTATGATCCGTTCCCCTTTCTTTTTGTACCCGCAGTCGCAGTAGGGTCCGCCGGAGGCAAGGGTATCCTGCCGCACAAAATTTGTCACGCCGCCCGCTTCGCTCATGGTGTAGTCCAGATGGCACAGGGCGGGGGTCAGATCGTACAGCCCCAGCTCTTTCATCAGCACGCAGATGCCACACTTGGTAAAGCGTCCCTCGTAGCCGCTGCCATCCGGGTATTCGTAAAAATCCATGTTCCACGAATAGGGGTTGCGGTCGGCGGCTTTCAGAGCGGCGGTGGCTTTCATGGCGGCAATGTCCTTTGCGGTGAACTTGCTTTTTCCGCTCTTGCGGCAGAACCACTGCATGGGCGCTGTCATCATGGATCTTGCGTAGTAATCCGTCAGCCT
>Ga0129310_1002307_pt1 | contig 14455 bp, 9 predicted proteins | sample Go1ome_2_FD_94433 | JGI IMG/M metagenome (GOLD analysis project Ga0129310, IMG submission 94433) | Western lowland gorrila individual fecal microbial communities from Wisconsin, USA - Go1022A metagenome | ecosystem: Host-associated > Mammals > Digestive system > Large intestine > Fecal | place...
CGGAGGCTGCTATGGCACACGCCGACTCGATACGCAATGCCATCCTGTCCGGCACCACCACCTTTGAGGACGCAGCCGCTGCATCCATAGATCGTGCCAGTGCCACTCGCGGCGGACGCATGGGCTGGGTACTGCCCGGCCGCTTCCCCTGGCCCTTCGAAAAGGCGTCCTATGACACCCCGTTGGGTGGTATCTCGCCTGTAATCAATTCGGGCTTCGGCCTCCACATCATACGCGTGGACGAAATCAAGCCCAATCCCGGCGAGGTTGAAGCCGAGCACATTCTCAAGCTCACGCACGGTAAGACCCCCGAGGAGGCCGAACATGCACGCGTGGCAATAGACTCGATATACAACGTGGTGACACAACCCGGAGTGGACTTTGAGGACGTTGCACGCCGCGAAAGCGAAGACCCGGGGAGCGCCAAGCAGGGCGGCAAGCTCGGATGGTTCAGCTCGGGGATGATGGTCGCCCCCTTCGACTCGGCGTCCTTCGCCATGCAAGTGGGCGAGATTTCGCGCCCGGTAGCCACAGCCTACGGATACCACATCATCCACAAAACCGGCGCACGCCCCGTGGCATCATTCGAAGATATGCGTCAATCGCTTGAGCAGCAAATCAACGGCGACGAACGCGGACAACTGCCTGCACAACGCCGACTCGATGCCTTGGTACAACAATACAAGGGACAGGTGTCGGACGACGGCCTGGCAAAAGTCCGCCAAATCATTGAAGAATGCGGCCGCTACGACTCGACAGCCATAGAGGCACTCAAAGCCTCCACCATCCCCGTATACACCGTGGCCGACAAAAAATATACCATAGCATCCGTGATGCCGGCCATGCCCGTCACCGCGTCTATGGAAGCGGACGACGCCATGACGATGTTGCGCAATACAACCAATCGCGTCATGCGTGACAAAGTTGCAGAGATTTACCGCAAGGATTTGGTAAACATCGACCCCGATTACCGCAATATCTACAATGAATACCGCGATGGCATCCTGCTGTACAACATCTCCAATCAGGAGGTATGGGAACGTGCCGCCAAGGATACCACCGGACTCGAAAAATACTTTGCGGAACATCGTGCCGACTACACATGGAAGGCTCCCAAGTTCAAAGGCTACATCATCTTTGCAACCAACGACAGCGTACAGACCGAAGTCAAAGCATTCACCGACAGCCTTGACGCCGCCGGCGCCACCTTCACACGCGAGGCTTTGGTTAAGATGATAGACAAACGCTTTGGCCGTGACGCCAAGGTGGAACGCGTCCTTGCAGCCAAGGGCGACAACGCCATCACCGACTATCTGGCTTTTGACGGCCCAAAACCCGAAAACCAGAAGATGCGTTGGCAAAGCTACTATGCGTATCGAGGCCGAATCATAGATCAGCCCGAAGATGCCTTCGATGTTCGCGGACAAGTCACCACCGACTATCAGGCACTACTCGAAAAAGAATGGGTCAAGAAACTGCACAAGCGCTTCCCGGTTAAAATCAATCGTAAAGTGCTTGCGAAAGCCAAATAAGCCACTTCCACAAGACAACGACACGGATGCCGCTTCCCACCGGGGGAACGGCATCCGCGCCACATAAACACCATAAAGACACCCTGCAATATGAAGATATACACACGTACCGGCGATGCAGGCACCACCTCTCTGGTGGGCGGTACTCGCGTCAGCAAAACGCATCCACGCCTCGAAGCTTACGGCACCGTGGACGAAGTCAACAGCCACCTCGGACTATTGGCATCGTATGACATCCCCGAAGCCGACCGCAAAACACTGCATTGGCTGCAAAACAGACTCTTTGACCTCGGATGCCAACTGGCTACCGAAGAAGACAGCAAATGGCAGCCGCGAGCAATTACGGCTGACGATGTAGCACAACTCGAGGCACTCATAGACGAAGTAGACACAGCCCTGCCGCGCCACAACCGCTTCATACTGCCCGGCGGAACAACGGCTGCGGCCCAGGCACACGTCGCACGCACGGTGGCCCGCCGCGCCGAACGCGACATGCTGCGCTTAGACCATGCACTCGGTGACGAAAAAATCGCTCCCGAGGCACTCAAGTTTGTCAATCGGCTCAGCGATTATCTCTTCGTGATTGCCCGACATCTGAACATTGTTGCCGAATGCGAAGAAATTTTTTGGGAACAAGAGTGATAATTCAAGCAAATAATGTATCTTTGCACTCCTTTTGACGGCAACGCGTCACGCACAACCGCCGAAACGCAAAACACATTTACACACACAACCAAATCAAAGCATATATAACACGCTATGTATTGGACACTTGAACTCGCGACCAAACTTGAAGACGCCCCTTGGCCCGCGACCAAGGACGAGCTCATAGACTACGCAACACGCTCCGGCGCCCCGATGGAAGTAATTGAAAACCTACAAGAGATTGAAGACGAAGGCGAGACTTACGAAAGCATCGAAGACATCTGGCCCGATTACCCCAGCAACGACGACTTCTTCTTCAATGAGGACGAATATTGACCTCGATAAAACATCGGAACAAAACATAGAAAAACAAAGCGATATGAAATCCGCACGGAATTTCATATCGCTTTTTGTTTTGAATGCATCTGGTTAAAGCCGTAAATCACAGCCTTTGTGAAATATTGCCTTTTGAGAAATTGTCGATGTCGGTACTTTGCTTCTGTTTGACCCCGCAAATTTACCGCTTTGGGAGGGATAGCCATAACGCATATAAGCCATAACGATATCTTAGAGGCGATAAATCGGCCAATCGAAAGGATGGTAGTTTTTTACATCTCGTTATCGCGATATTTCTGCAAGATTACATGCTCTAAATCGAGGCTATCTACCAATACCCCGTTTTCATCAAAAACTTGCAGAAGCGTGTACCTCCCTGCAATGTCCGGATCGGAAACATATCGGTAAGACCTGAAGACCATATATCCTTCTTCGGTACTACCCATATATCCACCGTCCGCCGGAATTTGCCGGGCTTTTTTGTTCGCGATATCAATGAAGTATGAGAACTCGTTGCGAAAGTCAGGGCTACCTTCTACAATAATCTGCAACGGATCACTATTGTAGATATAAGCTCTTGAAGCAACAAAAAGCGAATCATACGATACCGGATAAAAATTTTTGCTGTCACTCATATGCCAATAACGCCAATCGGGACGCGTTGTTTGAAGCAGCTTGGTCTCTTTGCCGGTGTTTTTATCCCGCAACCAAAGAGCGACTACGTCAATATCATATTCGTCTTTTGCGGGGTCCACTACTTGCCTTAATATTTCAATATTATCTGTCTCGCATAAGACGGATTTTGAGACGGGCGTCGATCGCTTGTCGGTGTATCCATATAAAAGACTAATGCAGGATAACGACAGCAAACATATAAATACTTTCTTCATAAGGTGTTACGTTTCGTTTGGTTTAACAATCTGTCAGCTGTTTTGATGGTGAAATCAAGTGTCAAATGCAAAAATAGTGAATCTTTTTGAAGAACTCGATTCTCGGAAGGAGATTTGTCCGTTGTATAGAGTCGAGTGGCAAGTGCAAAATCGGTGAATCATTTCTTGAAAAACTACTCGTCTCCCTTAAACCTTAGAAATAAGTCTTAACGGCAAACAGGAACTGGTCTATGAAGATTCGTTTGAAAGCTGCGATATTGTTCTGCTCGTAAAACAGAAGCATCGCTTTTTTATAATCTATGGAATCTACCGTTCGGAAGGATATCGGGCAGTAGCCGTTGGCAATTAATATGCCGTTGCTTACGATACGGGCAGTCCGTTTGTTGCCGTCTGTAAATGCTTGAATGTAACTCAAGAGAACCAAAGCAAGTAATGCTTTGTCGAAAACAACGGATTTGCTATTGATTAGACGAACACTATCCTCCAATGCTTCTCTTATCTGAAACTCATTGTCGAGCGGCCGGTAATTGGTGCCGGTGATGCCGACCCTTCGATGCCGAATATTCCGTTCCACTCCCAATTCTTTTGTGAGAATTGAATGGATATCTTCAATTCTGTTTACCTTAAGGGGTTGCAAATAGTCGGGCACATCGAGAATAAAATCAAGTGCATCTTTGTGATTCAGCAACATAATTGCCTCATCCTTAGTTTTGCCGCTTGCTGTCTCTTTTTCTCGAAGAAGCCTCTCTGTCTCCAATAGTGAGTATGTATTCCCTTCTATCTGCGATGATTTCCAAGAAAGGTCTATGCCGAGCCGTTCCATCTCCTTACGATATTCGGTGTCATTCATCTCAGACAAATGCTGCCTGAATTGTTCCTGAGCACTGTTTAATATGTTGAGCTCTTCGGGGGCGAAAAGCTCCACCTTCGGCAGTATATCATTAATTAATTCAAAGTTGAAGCCCTCCTGAACCTCACGTTCGTCAACATCCTTATCGAAATAGGTGTCAAGATTTAGATCCATTGTTACATGTGCCTGAGGAGTGAGACGGTATTTGGTGGCACGGCCTTTCCCTATCACGAGCACCATGCCATCTTTTACGGCTTTGGAGAGCACCCGCTTTATGGTAGCGTCGCTCATTTCAAGGCTCATACCGGCCTTTATCTCAGCCTTTGCGCTATCAGGGTGATAGTGTAGGTATTGGAACATTTCTACATACGGAGTCATGATCGTTTTGGTTTTACGGCTCAAATTTAGCGAAAATAAATGGTTTTACGGCTCATCTTGAGCCGTAAAATGACTTATTCGGCCCCGGTTTGAGCCGATTTGCCAAAATCACTATTATATCAGGCGAAGATTTGGAGTGTTCTGCGGGCCCTATTTCTCAAGGATTCCGTGGCCTTCCCTTTCCATCTCCTGCCGTATGTCGTTAAGAATTTTACCGTTATACAAGAAATACTTGGCGCCTTGATAAGCCCCTGATTCATTGCGCTTATCTTCAGGCATAAAAGTGCCTACGAATGGCGAAAGTTTATAAATCCTACCTTCATATTCGATGGAATCATCGCCAGAAACCTTGACTTTTATCCCGGTTGGAATAAAAGTAAGAATCTCGCCGACCTTAATGCCGACCATGCTGAATTTGAATCGTCCTTTTTTTGGCGGCTTGGGCGGTTCGGGAGATGGTATAGTTTCGCCTTCTTCGTCGTGGGTGTTGTCATTGTCTTCATCGTTCATGGAATACTGTTTGAAAGGTTTATTGTCTCTGTATTCGGTAACGATGGCGTCATCAATGGTTTGGGCTATGTCCTTGAAAATATCAAGTGCAATTTGAGGAGCGACATTGAAGAACTCACGGTTCTGGCGGATTCGCAAGTCAGTAAGGCGATCTATGGTTTTGTGAACCAACTTCTCAACCTTGTCATACTTTACCGTTTGAATGGTGGCAAAAATTTCAAAAGGGAGAGGAACGGCAGTGTTGTCGAGTTCTTTTGAACGGATGTTGACAGGACGGGAGCTTTTCCCAATCTTCACCCAATCCTCGCGAAAACTCGGATTGGTAAGTATATATACATAGCCTGGCTCTTTCATTTTTCTTCTTGGAATTGTGCAAATGTAGTGAAAAAAAATGAAAACGATGCTATGCTAATCCAAATATGTAGAGTCAAGTGGCAAGTGCAAAATTAGGAAATCATTTTGAAGAACTCAATTTTTGGAGTAGAAAAGCCAAACTTAATTCTAATAATAGAGCAGACTGAAGGCAATTCGGAATTAATATATACGGCATTGACGCGAGCACGTGAGCGAGTGTTTGTAATCAACTGTGGCAATACAAAGTATCACGACTTCTTCAGTAATTATCAAGGTTGATATATACCGGGATTAAGCACAAATGCCGGCGCATGAATTTGGGAAGGCGCCGATATGCCGGAGTGTGGAAAACAATAGTTTACCGAGCAATGTCTGTAAATCGAATCAGTCAACCTCAAAATTGCTTGTAAAGAGAATGGAGAACCGTCCCCGGTGGTGTAAACCACATTAGTCAATCGCTCTCAAATCTGTCAACACTTTTCAGGAATAATCATAGAACCCCATCAAGTTTTCCATATTTGAAAATAGAAACTCGTTAGTTTTTCCATATTTGAAAATAGAATAGCGTAAAATCTTCCATATTTGAAAATGCGGAAAGTTTTTGCTGTCTTTGCAGCAAATATAAGCCTATGGATTATAGATAAATATTAGCAGATCAGCGTTCCGAACTGGACAATCTCGAATTGTCAGCTCTGGTGCCGCGTATAGAAGAGGGCCAAATCAATCTTAAGAGTAAGCTCGCCCAAATTGTAACAGGCGTACGAAGAAGTGGTAAATTACCGAATCATATCTTCTTCGCGAGGTGCCCATGTTTTCTTATAAGCCGGTTGATCGTCAAAGAATACGGAAGTATTATGCAATCGATGTCGCATTCATCTCAAATCATGAGTATTCATTCGGTTCCACCGGATATGGATGGCGACTTGAGAATGTCGTTGCTCTTGAATTGATGCGACGGATGAATCCGGAGTCCGATCAGTTATACTATCTTAAGAAGCATAAGGCCTACGAGGTCGATTTTGTTGTAGTGAGGAGTGGCAGGATTGACGAGCTCATACAGGTCTCCTATGATTTCTCTAACCCCTCTCAAAAACTCTACAAGCGAGAAATAGGTGGGCTTGTCAAAGGCTCGGAGAGCCTTAAGTGTGACAACCTGACACTTATAATCATGGAGGGGACACCCGAAGTTAAAACGGTGGAAGGCAAAAGAATCAAAATCGTAAAGGCCTCCGACTGGCTTTTAGGCTGCGAATGATTATACAATCAGATCTCAAATAAACAAGACAGGCAAAAGAAGGTCAATCGGGCATTTTTATAGGATTGCATTTGCTCTTGGATTTTACAGACCGGGAGAGACCGGGGGGTAGAAAAAAATTAAGGCCGACACGGTGGTGTCGACCTTACTGCGGATGGTGCCCAGAACAGGACTCACAAAGATACTCTCAAATATTTTGGAGTATATTTTAATATCATTGAATATCAATATAATATAAAAGCGTCGATTGAAATTGATGGCATTTGAGAGTAAGGAAAAGTAGAAAAATTGCCAGTTGTTTTGCCAGTAAAATTATTTGTTGTACCTTTGTAGTTGTGATCTGGGCACTAACCCTTTTAAATAATATCTCACTTCAAAAATCGAAGATCTCATGGCTACTTTTAGATTTGAAATCTCCAACAAACCAAACCGCAACAAGAAGTACATGTTGATGCTGTGCGTTACTGTTGCAGGCAAACGTAAACGAGTAAAAACGCCTATTGAGTTAGACCGACCTGGTGATTTTAATCCTAGATGCCGTGGAGAGAATTGGGTTAGAGCAAGTGTTCTGGATGCCAAGCTGCTTAATGCTCAACTTTCAAATATCCTTGATCGCGCAAAAGATACTTATAAAGAACTTGACAAGGATGGCGAAGTATCTTCAGCTAAGGTAACAAAGGAGATGAATACTGAGGTCGTTTCACCGTCGTTTTTGGCTTTTGCAAAGGAAAGGGCTCAGATGATATACGATAATGGGGGTTGGAGAAACTGGAGAAAGTATTGTGGCCTTATCAATAAGCTTGATACTTTCCGAAACAAGCGTCGTATGCCCGATATTACGATTGAGGATTTGACTGTCGATTTGCTGACGTGCTTCGACAACTTCCTCCACAAGTGGGAGAACGAGCGCGAGCCGGGGAAGCTACTTCACCCGAACACGATAGAGGTGCAGTTTAACATCTTGCGTACCCTCGTTCATCGCGCAATCGAGGTCGGCATAATGGAGGCATCGAAGGATCCGTTCCTTGTGTTCAAATACAAGGGTGTAAAGACAACTAAGGAAAAACTGAGCGACAACGAAATGGAGCGCATCATTGCGCTTGAACTTGAAGAAGGGTCCTTGATGTGGCACTGCAAGAATTATTTCCTGTTCAGCTACTATTGCGCCGGAATCCGCGCAGCCGACTTGATTCAACTCCGTTGGCGTAATATTACCGAGAATGGGCGTCTTCATTATCAAATGGGCAAGAACCACAAAGACCGAGACCTTGTCCTCGTTGAACAGGCCATTGAAATCCTCGGCCATTATCATAACGAACATATCAAGCCGGATGATTATATCTTCCCATTGCTTGATAATGGTGCTGAGTATGCGAAATTTATTACTCAAGCAGATAAGGATAGGATGAAGCCGGAATTGCGCCATCAGCTATATCAGCATATCTCTGCCAAAAACGCGCTCATAAACAAGTACCTTAAGAAGATTGCTGAGAAGGCCGAGATTACCACCAATCTTACGATGCACATCAGTCATCATGCTTTCGCTCACATCGCACAGGAATCCGGTGCTGAAAGTTCAGCCATCAAGAATATTCTCGGCCATAGCAATCTCGCAACTGCCGAACGTTATATGGGTAGCTTTGACACGGCAAAGACCGATGACACCCTACGCTCCTTGTTCAAAAAGCAAAAGGTCGGTGCCGATGGGCTGACCGATGAAGAGAGGGTGCGACAAGCTGTCGAGCTGCTCAAAGGTATGCCCCCGGAACAAATCATAGCTGTAATTTCCGCAATCAACAAATAATCTTATTCGCGAGTTGGCAAATAACGCTTGTCAAGCCTTAGCTCGGTGCGCGATTCCGAAGAAAATTTGACCAACCGACAAATAATCAGTAGATTTGCAATCTAAACAACAATTATATGCCTCTGACAAAAGATGAAATAAGGTCGCTGTTGAGCGACATTGAGAATGAACGTGTTGAGCGCACGTTGTCCACTGACAACACCAAAAAGATGTCGGAGGCTATCTGCTCGTTTGCCAACGATATTCGCAACACGAAGAAAGCGGGATATTTCATGATTGGTGCCGATGATAACGGCAATCTCGATGGGCAGACGTTTACTGACGAGCAGCTGCGTTCATACGCCGGACTCCGCAATACCGGGACGATTCTTCCGCCACCGGCTATGATGGTCTATAAAGAGACATTCCCCGAGGGAGAAGTCGCCGTGATCGAGGTTCAGCCAAGTGAAGACACTCCTGTAAGATACAAGGGCGTGATTTGGATTAGAATTGGCGCCAGAAAAGCCGAGGCGAATACAGAGGAGGAACGAATCCTGACCGAAAAGGGCCAAATACACAGTTCCTCTTTCGATGGACGTCCATGCCGTGAGGCCACCATTGAGAATATCGACCTCGATCTGTTCAAGTCGGAATATTTGCCTAAAGCCGTCTCTCCTGCAACATTGGCAAAGGATAAACGCACGTCGATTCAACAGATGGCGTCATTGCGTCTCTTTGATACACGGTTTAATTGCCCTACGTATGCCGGAATCTTATTGCTGGGTTATGATCCGCAATATTTTATTCCGGGGGCATATATCCAGTATGTGAAGTTTGCCGGAACGACCCGCGCCACAAAGGTATTGAAGGAAAATCGTTTCAAAGGCAATCTCATCTCAATGCTCAAGGAGTTGGAATATTTCATCAAGTATTCCATCGAGAACAAGCGTCCGGAATTTGTCAGCGTATTGCGCGAGGAACCTCGCATCAATTATCCATGGGAGGCAATACGCGAGCTTGCCATGAATGCCGTGATGCACCGTGCATACAATGGAAATAATTCTCCGATAAAGTTTTACGAATACAGCGACCGCATTGAGATTGACAATCCCGGCAACCTGTATGGCAAAGTGAATCTGGAAAACTTTCCCGATGAAACCGACTATCGCAACCCCAACATAGCCGAGATAATGCTCAATCTCGGTTATGTGAATCGCTTCGGCAGCGGGGTCAATACAGTCTCAACACTTCTTGAAGAGAACGGGAATACTCCGGCGGAGTTCCTTCTCGGCGATTACACCACCTTCAAGGTCGTCGTCAAGAATGCCGATGTCATAAAAAATGGCGCTGATGGCACCAATGTTGTCACCAATGGAGACGAAGCTGGCACCAATAATGTCATCGATAATTGCACCAATCAAGCAGAGCGGAACAATAGTGGAACGACAGCGGAACAATCCGGAACGATAGATGGAACGATGCGGAACGATGGATGGAACGATGCGGAACGATATGATGATATTGAAACAATGGTTTTGGATAAAATGAAAGCCGATAAAAGAATTAGCATAAAACAGCTATCTAAAATATTTGGCAAATCCAAAACCTCCATGTTCCGCATAGTTGATAAACTTAAAGCCGATGGTAAGGTCCGCAGATATGGGTCAGAAAAATCCGGTACATGGGAGGCTATTGAATAGCTCCCGGCTGTCATACTTATGAACGAGGCTGAAATTAACGAGTTGAATCGGCTGCGAGCTGAGAATGCGCGGCTGAGGGCATTGCTGACTCGTCATGGGATTGCTATGGAAGAGCCAGAGTCAGCGTTGCCTCGAAAGCCGGTGCTATCCTTGGAGGAGAAAGTGGCACTCTTTCGCAGTCTATTTCAGGGGCGTAAGGATGTGTTCGCCCGACGTTGGTTCAGTGTTACGACCGGCAAGAACGGCTATCAGCCGGTCTGTAGCCGGGAATGGAACCGGGAATATTGCGACAAGAAGAAATATAAATGCGCGGAATGTCCCAACCGAGAATTTCAGCCTTTGGGTTATGATGACATTTACCGACATCTTGAGGGAAAGGATCTGAACGGCCGCGATGTTGTCGGAGTATATGCCATATTGCCGGACAATACCTGTCGGTTTCTTTGCTGTGATTTCGATGACAAGAGTTGCGAGCATGGCTATCAGAAGGATGTGCTGGCCTACGTCGGAGTTTGCCGCGATTGGGGTATCCCGGCTTATATAGAGCGGTCGCGGTCTGGCAACGGCGCTCACGTGTGGATATTGTTTGACGGACCGATTAAAGCACAGACGGCACGGCGTCTTGGCAATACCATTCTGACAGAGGCAATGGAGCGCGAGGGACGGATGTCGTTCAAGTCTTACGACCGGTTCTTCCCGAATCAGGATTTCATGCCTGCCGGAGGTTTCGGTAATCTCGTCGCGTTGCCGATGCAGGGGAGAGCACGTAAAGATGGCAACAGCGTGTTTGTGGATGATAACTTCTTACCATTCGTCGACCAATGGTCATATCTGCAAGGCATGAAGAAAATGTCAGCAGCGGAGGTCGATAGACTGGTGTCAAGATCTGATAAAGAGCCTCTTGGAGAACTGTCAAAATCCAGCGAATCCACACCTTGGGAACGGCCTCAGCCTAAACCTATGACTAAAGAGGATTTTCCAAAGTCAATCACTATTGTGCGTTCATCCGGCATTTATATTCCGGTTGCCAATCTATCGGCAAAAGCAATCAACCACATCAAACGGATGGCGGCATTCAAGAATCCGGAATTTTATGCTAAGCTCGGGATGCGTTTGCCTGTCTATAATCTGCCGCGCATTATATCATGCTCGGAGATGACGGACGATTACCTGATTCTACCAAGAGGATGTGAGGAATCTGCAATAGATTTCTTCAGAGGCAATAATGTTGAAGTTGAGATTTCAGACAAAACTAATCCCGGACAGCCGATTGAGGTAGAATTCAACGGAGAATTATTTACTGAGCAGAAGCTGGCGATTGAAGAGCTTGCCCGGCATCGCTGTGGGACTCTGTATGCCGCAACCGCCTTCGGCAAAACCGTTACAGCTGCAGCTATGATTGCCAAGAAGAAAGTAAACACACTTATATTGGTTCACACCAAGGCATTGCTCGACCAATGGCGCAAACGTCTATCGGAATACCTGATAACAGATTTTCAACCGGAAGAACAACCTAAAGGCCGTGGCCGACGCAAGAAATTCCAACAATTCGGAGCATTGTCATCTACTGAGAACACACTCAATGGCAATATTGACATCGCACTACTGCAATCGTGTATTAACGACAATGAGGTGAAACCGTTTGTGCGAGAATATGGCATGGTGATAGTTGATGAGTGCCATCATGCCCCGGCGTTCAACTTTGAGCGCGTTCTTCATGAAGTGAACGCCCGTTATGTCTATGGCCTTACTGCTACGCCAATACGCAAGGATGGTCATCAACCGATTATATTCATGCAATGTGGCGAAATCCGATATACGTCCGATCCAAAAGTACAACAGGCTCAACAATCCTTCCGGCGACTCCTTATCCCGCGTTTTACTTCTCACCGCAATCTCAATGCCGATGGCAGTAACTACGCGCAGATTCTCGAAGAGTTAACCGAAAACGAATCGCGAAATAAGCTCATACTGGATGATGTCGCTGCCAACCTCGCCGAAGGGCGCACCCCGATAATTCTTACTGCACGCACGGCTCACGTTGACATTCTTACTAAACAGTGTCGCAAAATCTGTCCGAATGTAATACGACTCGTAGGCAATGATTCAGCAAAAGCCAAGCGAGAGGTGATGTCCCGACTGAACGATATTCCGGCGAATGAGCCCTTGATTGTTGTCGCCACCGGCAAATACGTAGGAGAAGGATTTGACCTTCCGCGGCTTGACACTTTGATGCTCTCCCTCCCTGTGTCGTGGAAAGGACTTATTGCACAATACACCGGACGACTACATCGCAACTATCCCGGTAAAAACGAAACTCGCATCTACGACTACATTGATCTGCGCGTTCCGGTCTGTGATTCGATGTATCGCAAGCGTCTCCATGGTTACAAAGCTGTAGGCTATTCCATCGCTGTCGCTAACGAAGGATTGTTTGCCGAACAGGCGACAGAGGCTATATTTGATGCGTTGGATTTTGAAAAACAATTTCATGATGACCTTGCATCAGCGAAACAAAGCATCATAATATCGACAATGCGTCTGCGCTGGAATAAGACACCTCGAATCATCGACCTACTCGCCGCCACCTTACTACGCGGTGTCAGTGTCACAATCGTCATTTCTGAAATAGGTCATCGAGAAACCGAACTTCAGGCGATGGGCTTCAATATCATCCACCGTTCGGAATCCAAGATGCAATGCGCCATCATCGACCAACGCACAGGCTGGTACGGCAGCGTCAATCTCATCGGCAGTTCACTTGCCGACACCAATGTTATCCGTATGAACTCATCCGATTTTGCAAATGCCTTAATGGATGCTTTGAGGCTGTGAAACTATAAGAAAACATGGGGCTGCGACTTCGGAGCAGTCTCAAGCCCCGGCACGGCAAGGTCATTTCGTGGTAACGACAGAGTTACCCGAAATCCAAACGGTAACGATTTGGACACCTTGCTGTGGTCAAATGAACGCAATTCTCAAAAAAAAACCTGATTGCCTCCCTATGCGGTTCCTGTCAGGAGGCTGTTCGGACGCTGAGGACGCAGCTTCCATTGCTCAATGCAAAGTTACGGTGATTTTCCACCGGTTGGTGCTATATCTATTGTTTATAGCTATATACATGTACAACCTTATGCTATATCCGGCTAAAAATGTTTGGTGGGAATGACAAATTATCCCTTACTTTGCAACGTCAACGACACGAAACGCCTCCGACGGGAGGCTCCTAGATCGGGTCGATGGCACGAGACGTCTTTTAATAATACTATGACACCGGACGGTGATTGACTGATTGACTAATCAGTCACACAACTGAATCATCGTCAAGTCACAATTGATTTTCAGCGCAATAGACTCCGCTCTATGCGTGGATGGTAAATGTTACCGCCCCTCTGTGACCGTTGGTTGCTGCCGCCCATGCGATTCATCGGCAACTCAACCGACATTTCACCCAACTGATTATGCGCCTGCCCAATCAATCGTCCGCCCAATCGACTGACTGCGCAGTTGCGCGATTGACCGGTTGATTGGTTGAAGTCCTGATTAGTCAGCACGTCAACCAATCAGTCAATCGCCTGTGCAACCGACTGATTGAGTGGTCAGTCAATCGTGCATTCAGTTGGGTGAGCGGTCAAGCGACCAGACAACTGAATTATCAACCCGATTCCATCTTCTCAAAAGACGGAGTCAGAACTCTCACGCCCAAATGCAAAGCACTCCGCAACACGTCACACCATCAACTCTAATATTTGTAGTGCCGGAAGAAGAATGGCGCAACCTCTACGCTACTTTGGCTCAAATCATCGACCTCATCACCCGGCGCAACGCCGATGACTCCAGCAGCGAATGGATAGAATCAGAAGCCGCCCGAAAGCTCCTTGGCATCTCCCCCAAGACGTGGCAGAATTACCGCGACCGACGCCTCATCCCCTTCTCGCAGATAGGTCGCAAAATCTACGTCAACCGCGCCGACCTTGACGCCTTCCTCCGCAAGCATCGCATCGATTCACTAAAGTAAAAAATTTCACACAACTCAGCAAATGGGACTGCAAGCGTACATGTTATATAACATAATCGCTTGCAGTCTCACTTATCTTTAGTAACTTTCCGACTTTGACACTTTCTTTTATAACACACTGCATCCCAGGCGATTATCACCGCCCGGGATGTAGTATTACTTAGTGGTCGTATTTATTTAACTTGCTTTAACTCTGCGATATAG
>Ga0129310_1002308_pt1 | contig 14443 bp, 13 predicted proteins | sample Go1ome_2_FD_94433 | JGI IMG/M metagenome (GOLD analysis project Ga0129310, IMG submission 94433) | Western lowland gorrila individual fecal microbial communities from Wisconsin, USA - Go1022A metagenome | ecosystem: Host-associated > Mammals > Digestive system > Large intestine > Fecal | place...
AATGACCATGCAGGAGGTGGTCGATCTGCTGCATGATGAGCATGGCTGGTCTGACAGCGTATCCAACCTGTCCAATAAGCTCCAGCGGGAATCCCTGCGCTATGTCGAGGCTGTCCAGCTTGCCGATGCGCTGGGCTATGAGATCGTCTGGCAGAGGCGGAAGTGAGGAGGATGTTCACATGACAGATGCAAAAAAGAAACTGCTGCAGGCACAGCACCGATTGGAAGAAGCACAGGCACGGGATCGGGTCAAGGAGCGCAAAGCGAGAACGCGCAGGCTCATTCAGGAGGGCGCGATTCTGGAAAAGGTGCTGCCGGAGATTCAAGCTATTGAACTGCCTGAGCTGGAGGAGTATCTTTCACGGAAGCTGGGAAAACAAATCTAAATTTCAGATAGGAGGTCTCCGGGAAACCGGGGACCTTCCTCTTTTTTCTCCCGAAGGGCGCACTTACTCACCACCGCGTCGGCACAAACTCCATATCCTTCGCCCCGCCGCAAGCGGCAGGTCTCATCCATTCCGTTGTGCCTCCTTTTCCCACAAAGTCAACGACTTTGTGGGAGCCCTTTTGCGGCGGTGGTATGCCTGCGGCATCGTGCGCTCTCCGAGGGGGATTTCGCTTTCTGCGGAAAGCGACAGACAATGACACAGCACCTACGGGCGTTGCTGTCATCGTCTGCGCAGACGGCAAATTCCCTGCGACAAGCGCAGAGAATTGGGGGTAGAAATTCTCTACCCCTGTTGCCGCCTGCCTGCGTAAACCTGCCACCGGCAGCTTTGCCGCAGAGATGGACGGGCGTTCTGCCCGTCCATTTTCTCTTTTACGAAAGAGAAACAGAAAAAAGGAAACGAGGTAAACGAACAATGGCAATATACCATCTGGAAGCAAAGGTGGTCAGTCGGGGCGCAGGGCGCTCCGCAGTGGCCGCCTCCGCTTATCTGAGCTGTTCCCGTCTCTACAACGATTACGACGGGATACAGCATGACTACACGAAAAAGCAGGGGCTTGTCTGGCAGGAGGTGTTTCTGCCGGAATACGCCCCGCAGGAATGGAAAGACCGGGAACAGCTCTGGAACGCCGTAGAGGAAGTGGAGACTGCCAAGGACAGCCGATTGGCACGGGAGTTTGTCGTTGCCCTGCCCATAGAACTATCTCGCACAGAGCAAATCGAGCTGCTGCAAAAATTTGTCCGAAAACAGTTTGTGGTTGACGGGATGTGCGCCGATGCTGCTATCCACGACACCGACGGTCACAATCCCCACGCTCACATTCTGCTGACGGTGCGCCCACTGGATGAACAGGGCAAGTGGCAGTACAAGACCGAGAAGGAATACCTCTGCATGAAAAACGGTGAGGAACGCGGTTTTACTGCCGCCGAGTTCCGGACGGCACAGAACGAGGGCTGGGAGAAGCAATATCCCTACAAGGTCGGCAAAAAGAAGGTGTATATGACACCGTCTGCTGCCGAGGCGCAGGGGCTTGTCCGGGCTGACAAGCATCCCAAAAGCACCCGCTACGGCAGGCAGAATCCCATCTCCGAACGCTGGAACAGTGAGGAACAGCTTTTGACATGGCGGGCGGCATGGGCTGACGTGTCCAACCGCTGTCTGGAACGCGCCGGGCGTGAGGAACGCATTGACCACCGCAGCAACGCCGCACAAGGTATTGACGAGATTCCTACCATCCATGAAGGTGTGACGGCGCAAGCGTTGGAGCGCAAGGGAATCATCTCTGACCGCTGCGAAATCAACCGGCAGATCAAAGCTGACAATGCGCTGCTGCGGGAGTTGAAAGCCGAAATCAAAAAACTGGCCGCACTGGTTTCCCGTACTGTTCCAGCCATAGCGGAGGGACTGGAGAAACTGCGCAGCCGTGTGCTGATCTTCTGCTACCAGCTCTCTCATATCCGTGGTGGAAAGGCGCATATTCAAAAATCCCTTGCCGTATGGAAGCCGGAGCTGGAGCGTTACACCGGTCTGGTGCAGCAGATCAAGGAAAAGAGCAAGGAGCGCAAAGCGCTGGTTGCTGAGAAAAAGGAATTGCCAATATACCATGTGAAACGGCACAAGGCGCTGGCTGTCCGCATTGCCGAGCTGACGGAAGATTTAGAGGAACTGCATTCTGAAAAGGCGCTCCTTTTGCAAAAATTTGAGTATGCGGAGGATGCAGGCGCAGAGATGTTCCGCAAAGATATTACCACCATGGAGGCCAGTCTGAAAAAGTTAGAGGCGCAGGAGCAAAAATGCTCTGTCGAGTTGGATAAGGCTTTGACCGAATACGCAGAATTGAAAGCGCAGGCTGCGGATTTTGACCCGGTGGAGTTGTACAAAGCACGGCAGGTCATTCGCCCTGCGCAGGAAAAGGCGGCAGAGCAGCAATTAGAGGCTGCCATGCATGAGAAGCCATCTCTTATTATGCTGCTCAGCGCCAAGCAGGAAACATCCCGCCTGCTCGGAGAGGATGCAGAAGAACGGCAGGCGCGACAACTCATTGCTCACAAAAGGCAGGAGCAGCATCGAAATTCAATCATCAAACGAAAAAGAAGTGCCCCTGAGCGGTAACGGAAAAGACGGCGGCCTTTGTGTGCCGTCGTCTCTATAAAAACACTAGGAATGCCGCTGCCAGATACCGCCCATGCCAAATTGGTAATGCCAGAAAAATATCGCACCAATTTCGCAAGAGGGATTTGAAAAATCAATGTTGCTACAACTTGGATAGCAACTTCCCCAAAGAAGATCTTTGGACGAATAGCATCCCAGCTTGGACGAACTCACCCGATGGGTATCAGCAGTAACAGTCCGAAAAAAGCTACGAACATCGTATTCACTCATATTGAAACAAAAGGGACACTTCCACTGCATTTGCCACCGCCTGAGTATTCATGTTGGCGGGCGACTGAGATGCTCTTGGCTTGTTTATTATCGTATTCGCCTCACTCTGAAACCTGCACTTCATCGATATGTTGGAGTACACTGTCCAGCAGATAACGTATCGCAAGCTGTTTTTTCTCCTCAGTCAGACCGCTTGCAGGACGAAGCATGGAAACATGGAGGATTGATGTGTCGGCAGTTTGTTCTGTCACAGCAAAGGCGTATTCGCTGATATGCCCCAGCACCTTCGTCTCTGCCCTGATATCACCGACCAACGCCTGCTCGTATTGGCACCCCATCCGATCCAACACATCGAAAACAGCATACACAACCATACGGCGGGGACAATTGACATTCTCTTTTAAACTCAGCACTTGTTTTTCCTTCCTTTCCAAAATACACTTGTTTATCATTCCACAGGGCGAATTGTGTTGGCCACATCCAACAACATGCCGTTGAAAAGATTGCCCTCATTTTCCTCGGCAACCAGGACCATAAACACAAATCCGTCTGACTCACCGGCATGAACGTCTATATAAACCTCCTGCCCATCCTCGGTTATGGTATACCCGTCAATCATCCAGTCGATTCCGCCGCTTTCTCTTTGCCAGCGGCCTCCACGCAGTTCAGCGCCGGACATACCGCTCATTTCTTCTTTAAACCTATCCAGCCAGATTTCCTTATTCAGCGTGCCATCTAAGGGGTGACACTGAACCTCCATGCTGATATCGCTATTGCTAATCTCCAGACGATTTTCATTGACTACATTGAACTGAACATCTCCCTCATCCGCCATGTAAAGGAATTGAAACGGAAGCCGTTCATCATAAAACCGTTGATAGATCGTTCCTGCAGGGCCGCTGCTCCGAAAGCTATCCATCGCCGCGAAGATCTCCGCCTTTGCTGCCTCATCACCCTGAGGGTAAGAACCGATAATGTTGTAGCAGCCGAAACCGTTTTGACATTCGATAAACGCCGCCAGAAACTCCATGGTTGTGCCACCGCTCTCGGTTGCGGCAAACTGAATCAGATAAGCGTTGAGGGTATCGATCTTCCTGTAGCCCCGATCTGTAATTTTCTGTTCTGTAATAACTGTACTTTCCAACAGTCCAATGTAATAGCGGACATACTTCTCCGCATTTTTTTCTACATCAGAAAGGGTATACACCGGGAAACCGGCAGACTTGTCATAAAACCCAACCTGCAGTGTGGAAGCCCCATCCGCAGACATAAAGGCACCGTTGCCGGATTCCGTCTCGGTATATCCTTCCGGAATCCCCATAGTAATATTCAGATAGTCTTGGGTGTACTCCCGTAAAGATACATTTTCTGCGCCATTCGGTTTTTGCAGCGCCAAACCTGAACTATCTGTACCCGACTCAGTTTCCCCGCCGGTCAATGTTCTGATCCCCGCTACAGTCCCCCAGATGCCTAGGCCCACTGCAACAACACACAGTACCAGAACCGCAATTCTCAGCCCAGTTGGGCTCTGCTGGAGTCTGATCCAAAGCTGCGGCTTTTTGCCGGAGTTCTTCGCTATAGGACCGGTCGGCAAAGCTCGCGCGCGGTGGAAAGCCACTTGCTTTTTTCCAGAAAGTCCGTCCAGGAAGTCTTCCATGGATCGGAAACGATCCTCCGCTTTTACCGCAAGCGCCCTCATAATGCTCTGCTCCACATACAAAGGAAGCCTAATTCCCAGTTCCGAAGGTTTTTTCAACGTATCATTATGAACCCGCATAATAGAGTCCGGCGGCAGTTCCCCTGTCACACAACGATACAATGTTGCTCCCATCGCATATACGTCCGTCCATGGGCCCTGATTTCCCTTGCTGGAGTATTGCTCTTCGGGCGCATATCCATGCTTCAGGATAATGGACATACTTTTTTTCTCCACGGCAGAGGAGCGGGCAGCGCCAAAATCCAGCAACTTGCTCTCTCCTCTGGCCGTGATGAAAATATTATCCGGACTGATATCACGATGCGTTAAGTTTAACGCATGTACCTGTGTCAGTGCGTGCATTACCGGCAGCAAAATAGTCAATGCCTGGTCATAAGGAATTTTTCCACCCTGGGAGGCAATATATGCCTTCAGGCTCATGCCTTCGACATATTCCATCACGAAATATGCCGTATTGTTTTCTTTAAAATAGTTCTGCACCGACACGATGTTCGGCGTGTTCTGCAGCTTGGCAAGAATCCGCGCCTCATCCAGGAATCGCTCCATGCCGTTCTGGTAGTCCTCCTGCCCTCGTCCAGTCAGCGCTACGCTGTACTTATCAGAATGTCGGGTGGCAAGGCTGGATGGCATATATTCCTTAATTGCAACTTTGATCTCCAAAGTCAAATCATAGCACAGATAGGTAATGCCGAACCCTCCCACACCCAGTACCTTACCAGTCATGTAACGGCCATTCAGCAGAGTTCCCATAGGCAGCGCCAGAAATGGCTGTTCCTCCTCTGCACAGAATCCACAGTGGGGGCAGACTGAGGCTCCGTCCGGCTTTTCCTGAAAACAGCCATAACAGATATGTTCCAAATTCATATTTTACCTCTTTCTTTTCTATATACCCCCGCCAAATTCCTTACTAATTACTCTGTCCAAGCGCGGAGAGACGCAGTTGCCTGATTATATAATGTAACGATCGTATCTTTGTTGGAATCATTGAATGCGCAGCCCACAAGGTAACACTCTCCATCGATCACAGCAGATGCATAGCTGAAACTCCTGTCGGACATCGTAAAGTCATAAGCCAACCATTCCACACCGCCAGAGGAAAAGGTGTAGGAGTCATTATTTGTTCCGCTCAAGGTCTTGTTGAATTCGATCACTTCCTCCGGTGTACTCAGTCCGAATTCGGAAGCTTTACCGATTTCCACACAGTACCCCTGCCCCAGCGCGGCCTCACTATCTTCCTGCGTCGGGTATAGGAACATCTCATGGACGGTTCCTATACCATACACATCCACTTGACATTTCACATCCGCAACGCCGCCCTGAGCAAGGGAATCGTCTATGATGACCTTCACACCGGCGTGTTCCGCATAGTACATTTTATAGGTCACATCCGGCATTCCGGTACTGTAAAAGGATTGGATGATGGAATGAATCTCTGCTGCGGCAGCCTCATCTCCCTTTGGATAGGCAGTGATGATGAAATAACAGCCAAATGAATATCCGTCCACTGCCATGACGACCATCTCCATGGAAACGCCCTCGCTGTCAGTGCCTTCAAAATAGATCTGATAGGCATCCGAATTTCCCACTTGGTCAGGGCCGGCCGTCAGGATTTGATAGTCTGAAACCTCCAGATTCTGCATCAGTTGAGCAACAATCGATTCCCGCTGAGATTCCACATCGGAGAGAGAGTAAATGGGGCCGGCAATATTCCAAAAATAGTCTGTCATGATGGCACACCCTTTATCTTCGTTGATAAAGTTCAGCCCATTTTCAGATGCCATATAGTCTGATGGAATTTCAATCGTGGCATTAAGGGCGCCAAGATCACGCACTACCATTTCCACCGAAGGGTCTGTGGTCGATCCCGGATTGCTGGGATTGCTGGGCTCCACACTTGCCGGTGGCTGGCTGATTACGGATGGCGTTCCGCCGTTATTTCCTGTCGGAGTTGTTTTCTTTCCGCCAGAGAGCGCGATGGGAAGGATAATGCAAAGCGCGATTATTGCCAGCAGGCCTCCTCCGGAAACCCACGCGATGATGGGATTGGCTTTCATATAGGAAAGCAGTTTGGAAAAAGAGGAAGACTTCCCCGTCACAGAGCCTCCGGCGACAGGATCGGGGTGCTGACGGACGGTCTGCCCATACCCGCTTTGCTCGTAAGCGTTGGCCTGGGTACGCCGACTGATACCGGCCGCCACCTGATCCTGTACGGAAACACGGCCACTCAGTGCACCAATGAATGCCTCCATGTTAGGGAATCGATCTTCGGTCTTTACTGCCAATGCTTTCATGACTGCATTTTCCACATGAGGGGGGAGGTGTACTCCCAGCTCTGACAGGGTTTTCATGGTATCTCCATGAATGCGTTCCACCGCATCCGGCGGAAGCTGCCCTGTAATACAGCGGTACAAAGTAGCACCCATCGCATACACATCCGTCCAGGGACCCTGGTTGCCATGGCTGGAATACTGTTCTTCTGGCGCATAACCATGCTTCAAGATGACCGACACACTTTTGCCGTCTCCTAATGCAAAGCGTGCTGCGCCAAAATCCAGCAGGCGGCTTTCACCTTTGGTAGTAATATAGATATTATCAGGACTGATATCCCGGTGCAGCAGATTCATCGCATGCACCTGTACCAACGCTTCCATGATCGGCTGCAGGATGGCAATTGCCTGGTCATATGGAATTTTATCCCCGTTTTTCGACAGGTACGCCTTCAGGCTCATACCGTCCACGTACTCCATCACGAAGTAGGCTGTACCATTCTCCTTGAAATAGTTTTGCACCGACACGATATGGGGCGTACTCTGCAGCTTAGCAAGAATCTTCGCCTCATCCAGAAAACGCTCCATGCCATACTGGTAATCATTCTCTACCCGTCCGGTCAGCACTACGCTGTAATGGTCGGGGTGCCGTGTGGCCAGAGCAGAGGGCATATATTCTTTAATCGCAACCTTGATTTCCAGCGTCAGGTCGTATCCCAAATAGGTAATTCCGAACCCGCCGATGCCCAGCACTTTTCCAACCAGATACCTTCCATTCAGAATGGTTCCGAGCGGCAGCGCAAGATACGGCTGTTCATCGTTTTCATTAAAGCCGCAATGCGGGCATGAAACTCCTGGCTCTTTTTCCACGAAGCAACCATAACAAACACGTTCCGGATTCATGTGTCCACCTCCTTGATCTCGGCCATGACGAAGAGTTCCTTCGATACCTGCCGTACCCGGTCGGCGTGCCGCAAAATCAAAGCCTCCAGCCATTTTTCAGCATTGGCCGCCTTGAGAAACTCGATCTGTATTTCCAGCGGTTCAATGTAGAATTCTCCCGCATATACCAGCATTCCTTCCCCTTCCGACAATGCCGGAAACTCGCGGAGTTCTGTCATTTCTCCGTCAGCAGTCAGGTGGAAGATAGCCGTCAGATCCCAGCCGGCAGCGTCGTCCCCCTGTGCTTCCTGGATTTTTCCTTTCTTCAAGCAATACGCTGACATAATGGATTACTCCTTGCTCAATACGAATCGGTTGGCGTTATCACATAGGTAGAAGGTGTCCCCGGCATACATTTTTTCTGCCACGTTGGCCGTCAGCTTTTTACCATTGCCCAGGAAGGTACCATAAGAAGATCCAAGGTCAGTAATGATAAAGCAGTCTTCATTCTGGTCGTAGGCCACCTGACAATGTCGTCCGCTAATACCCGGCGCATTTTTATCAAACACAATGTTGCAGGTTGCCGGATCACGGCCGATGACCACCTTGCCCTTCAAGAGGTCAAAACTCTGACCCGCATATTTTCCTGTCACCCCACGCAGTACAGCACGTTTCCCAGCAGAACCGCGGCCACCCCTGACGGACACATTGTTCGCTCCCGCGTTTGCGGCAGCACCAGCAAATGTGGAAACATTCTGTCCCTTTTTCTGCAACATGACCAGCAGAATAATGCCACCTACCAGCGCAAGCACACCGATGGGCAGAAACACATAGGCAAACCAAGATGGGATCCCGGAGAGTCCGCCGCTCGCTGTGGTGTATTTGATGTTTTCGCTGTTCAGAACCTTCATCAATTCAGCGGAGGTGATTGCAAAGTTTACGCCCTCGCTCTTGCCCTGCTCATCCACTGCGCCGGAAGAATTGATTCCAATCAGGAAGCCGCGTTCATCAACCAGCGGGCCGCCGGAATTACCGTGATTGATATAGACATCCATCTGAAATGCGTCGTAGTTGCTCCATGCCGGTTTGGTGCGCTTACTGATAATCCCCTTTGTCAGTGTAATATCGTTCTTATCGTAAGTATTGAACTGCTGGCTGCTGCTTGCCACACCTGGATATCCCAGCGCATAGGCGGTGTCGCCGATTGCAACCGCATCTGCATCCTTGATGGCGATTGCGGTTCGTTTATCCGTCTTTGATGGCAGTCTGATAATCGCAATATCCTTTTCGTCAGAGGGCGAATAATAAACTACTTCTGCTGCGACATAATCGTTTTCCGCTGCTGAGAAATATACCTGCACGCCCGCCGAAGCTGTCTGTCCCTGATACACCTTTGGCCCCATATAACCTAACTCCACCACATGGCCGTTGGTCACAATATATTCCACTGGTTCGCCAGTCTTCCCAATGGCAAAGCCGGTGCCCATAGCGCCAGCGGACTGTCCGTCGGTAAGCTGAAGATAGGAATACACCATGACGACGCTGTTGCGCGCCTCATAGGGATCCATGCCGCCTCCGCTTGCAAGGCCCAACACACCGAACACGGAAAAAATCATTCCTACAACCAGCAAAAGGATGGCTGTAATTTGCTTTCCTGTCGCTTTTTTCGTTCCCATTTATTCTTTCTCTCCTTTACCGTGATAGTTCAATACGATTGCCGTATAATTATCTTGATCCGGTTTGCCTGTCAGTAGAATTTCCTCCTCCAGCTTGTCGCAGCACGCCTGTGGAGAGAGAGCCATAGCTTCCCGGATCTGCTTTAAGGTCAGAGTGTCGCTTATTCCGTCCGAGCAGAGCAGCAGCACATCCTCCGGTCGGAGGGAAAAAGGTATACGGTTATAGTCGCAATTCACTTCTTCTTTGCCCATGTACTCCGAAAGTGCGCCTGCCTGTGAATCGTGAAACGCCTCCTCTACGGGGAATGCTCCATCCAATGCTCGCAGTACCAGATCGTTCTTATATTCCTGCCGGATGTTCACCCCATAGAGCTTGCCCTCCCTGAGTAGGAACAGGTCACTGTCGCCTACGCACCAGAAGGAAAGCCGGTTTCCCTTGAGCAGCACGGCCACTAGGGTGGTTCCACCATGACCGCGGAACTGCTGGTAGACCCTGTTGCTGCGCTGAGATATCCAGCCAGGGATATCGCTGTCATCTGCCCACGGGAAGATACCCACGAGTTCCGATACCGTTTCTGCCGCGATCCTGCCACCTTCCGCCATACCGCCCATACCGTCACACAGCACAGCGAGTAGACCGTCTTCTTCATAACGGTCCATGCGGGAGATGCCGAATGCGTCCTGTTGTTCCTCCCGGCTGCCGATGCCCTGGAGATTGGCAAGTTCCAACTCCGGCACCGGTTTTGAATGCTCCATAACCGGTTCTTCCGTCACTTTATTATCCCGTTTCTTTTTCCGCCGTATCAGGACAAAGGCAAGAACCAGCACCAACAGAAGTGCAATCCCAACAACCGTCGCCATCCAGATGCAGATCATGCTGTCCGGAAACAGCGGTTGGTTTAGCCATGAAAGAACACGATTCATTCCTTACTCCTCATTCCATTGAAACTTCTCTCCGCACAAAGGCAGGAAGATAAGCTGGCTCTTGCCTACTTCGATCACATCATAGGCATTCAGGGGGCGCACCATTTCCACTTGCTCATCATTGCAATAGGTGATGCCTCTGCCCTGGCCAGGAGAAAGGGAGAATTTATTGTGCTTTGCGTCATAGGTCACCAGCGCATGGCTTTCTCTGGATACCGTATCGTCATCTGTCAGAGCTACATCCATTGCCGCTGCCCGACCAATGAAATTTCTGCCCGCTACCAGCTTGTAATCCGCGCCGCGATTGGGGCCGGAAATGCAAACCAAGAAGCCAACGGCAGGATCAATGCCGATTTTCTTTTTGATGATACCTACCGTCTTGCCTCTATCCGCTTCCGGTGCGACGCCGCCCGGAACGGCTGCCACGGTTTTTCCCACCGAACTGGCCGCCACCGTCTTTCCAACTCCGGCACCCTCCTGGCAGTAGGGACAGCTGTCGAATCTTTTTTCATCATAAAAATGGCCATTGTCGCATTGCTTCATGATTGTTTTCCTCCTAAAATAAAAAATCGTTAAAGGTTGACCAACGCTATTCCTGAGCTTGTGACACTTTCACTATATCGTTTCCGGAGAGATTTGTGCAGGCCGCTTTGGTGCCAATTTACCAAAAACAGCATGGCGCACCTGTGCCAATCCACATTTTTCGAGGCAATCTCAAAAAATACAGCTCATCGTATCAGCTTTTGATATTCCGGATCCTTCTCACGGATCGCCCACACCAGCTTCCAAAGCCCGTTATCCCCGGAAAGAACATAACACTCATTATCCGCTCCCTGAAACTTATCTCCATCAAACTCAAAGCTGCAGGTATCCCCCTCTTCTATCACAAATTCCAGGATTCGGCGGTCTGTAGAACGGATGGAAGACTTAGATACGACCGTTGTTGCCCTTAACGCTTGCAGTATTCCTGAGATGATTTCCCCATCCGTCGTTTTGTAACTTGTCGTTGTCTCCGTCCAATCATGAAAGACCAATTCTGTCGGCAGATTCTCTTGTGATTGATCCAGAAGTTCTCTTTGACCCTCTGTACAATAGTCCCTCAGCAATCTGCTTGTTGGCGGGTTCTCCTGCGACTGTTCCGGAAACTTCCCGGAGATTTCTGTGCAAGAGTTCCGAAGGGAGCTGTCTGTCGATGCGCATCCGGCTAGAATACATATTACAATCAGAAGCGCAGCCACTTTTCTTATTCTCATTCCCTCATCCGCCCTTTCCCATCCTGTCGCAGTCTGGTTATGATTTCGAACAGCCCTCAGGCCAAATCACAGTACAATCCCCATTATTTATATAACATCATATTGTTTTTTCCAGATTTGTGTAGGTCGCTTTTGCGCCAATTCGCCAAAGGCCATGTGGCGCGCCTGCGCCAATTTGTTTTCTTACGCGCCCCCAGGGAAAAGGCAATCATGGTCGTAAGAGCGGAACCGTTGAAGATTGCAAAGAAACTGCCTCTGTCGTTTTGCTTGATGCTCGTAAATATACTCTTACGCGAAAAGCACAGGACGCCGCCTTTAAGCCTGCGGATCTGTAAAATTTCACGTTCAGTTTTCGCTTTACGATCCTTTTTTGCAGCCCAGACCTCGCTTTCCCCAAATGGCACAGATGCGCCACGCTTTATTTCAATTTGGCGCCAAAGCGTGCTATTCATCGCACAGCTTTTCTGGCGAAAGGTCTACAGACAGATGACCCATTAGGCTACAGAATATCATAAAAACGGACCGGCTTGTCGCGGACACAGCAGTAGAAAGGAGATACAATATGTATTCAAGGTTAAGACAGTACCACTTCATTGGTTCAATCGGAGGGTTTCTGACGGTTCTCAGCGCAATCATCGGCATAGCAATTTTCTCATCATACTACATAAGCCCCGAATCTCTCATTATTGTGAGCATACTTAGTATTGCCGGAGATAGTTTGATCGCCTGCTATTTTTGGGGAGTGTTCAGCGCTTCGCGTGATAGTCTCATTAAGACAGGCAGCCTGATCGCAGGGATAGGACTTGGATGGACTATTCTGATTACCATTCTTCAACTGGCAGGAGTAAATCTTTTTGTTCTCGCCCTGCTTGGAGCTCTCGTCGTGATCGTAGGTGAAACAATCACATTTATTAAATATTTCTTGATCTTCCAGAGAGACTCTTTTATTTTGGTATTTTGTATATTTGTTCTTCTAGGTCTTCTGCTATCTTTGTTCTGGACGTGGGCAAGCATGATATCCGGTGCCGGATTGGGTGGCCTGCTGATCTATTTTTACGCCCATAACATCACCTATTGAGCGGTTGATTTCCACTGGAACGGTCCCTTTCCGGAGTACCGCAGCTGCTTTTTGTTGCTGCGGTACTTTGGTATGCTTGCTCCGGGAGTAGGAGTCCTCTCGGAATTATTGAAAAATCGGGTGGATTATGATATAATAATTTATAATTATTAATTGTGCCAATGCAGGAGAGGGGGAGCCGGGCACATGACGTTGAAAAAAGTCTTCACAAAGCAAAAATCCATTTACGCTATTCTGCTGCTCGGTATTTTCACCTTTCTGTTCCTTGGAGCCGAGTACATGTATGTGAACATGCTCTCTCTTACCGCAGGAGAAGAGAGAACGGTGATCGCTCAAAACTACGCATTGGGCGTAAGCGCTGTCGGTTCATTTCTGTATCCGCTGCTTTATCGCGCCATGAAGAAGAGAGGACAAATTGCTGTACTTACTTTCCTTGCTTTTGCAGCGACTGTATGCATTTTTTTAATTCAAAAGCATATTTCCTATTTGTCCACTATGCTCGCTGGAATGGCTTTGTTTCTTTTCCTAGGGCTGTTGGGAAGTGCAATTCACTGCCTGTTTTTTTATCTGGCAGCAGATCGTGATTATTTGGCGCGCATGGTTGGCGTTTCCTACGCATTGGGAATTTTTCTGCAGCTCCTGAACAACAATCTTGTGAAGCAGCAAGCCGAAGAAGCCGCCATTCTTTCCATCTTCTCCCTTGCAACGCTGGCACTATTGCTGAAAGCCGAGAAGCTTTGCTGTCGGGAAACCGCCGAAGCGGAGGAACATCTGCGCTCCACAAAAAAGGAAAGCGGGAAGACAAATCAAAAAATCACAACCGCCGGAGGGCTTTTGGCGCTGCTTGTAATCCTGATGGCGTGTATTTTCAGCACACTGGATAATGCAGTTACCATGCATCACGTGACCGGTACCAGCATCGGTCAGTGGCCGCGGCTTCTGCTGGCTGTAAGCGGACTGGCTGCCGGTTTTCTTTACGACATCCGGGATCGGAAATATATGACGTTAATCATGTACTGTGTCTTGTTAATGTCCGTTATCTGTGTGGTGGTGCTCAAAATGGGCAGATCGTTTTTGATCGGGTTAATTGTATTTTACCTCTCAGCCGGCTTTTTTTCCGTATTTTTCACTACCAGCTTTCTGGATTTTGCTGGCCGCACGCAGTTACCGGCGCTCTGGGCCGGCATGGGACGTGCAATGAATAATGTGAGTGCCGCTTTGCTTACCAATGTCTCTGTTGCGTTGCTGGTTTCTGACAACAGCAGTATGCTGGCTATCATTTTGACTTTGGCTCTGTTTGTAGCAATCAGCGTGGTGCTCTTTCTCTACACGGCATGGATGCCGACAGTCCCCACGGACATTCCTGCCCCCCTGGATCCCCATGAAGCTTTCCGTATTCTGTCGGAAACGCTGTCCCTTACACCCCGGGAAGTCGAGGTGTTCGACAAACTGATTCATTCAGAGGAAAGCATTCAGGAAATCGCTGACAGTTTGTTTCTGCCCCGTCGAACCTGTCAGCGATATATTGCATCTATCTATGAGAAGGCAGGAGTAAAATCCCGCATGGGGTTGTATCAGCTCTACACAGAAAAGCAACGTAGGCAATAAAAAGACAGATTGGCGGAGTCCTATTTGCAGTCCTTTCATTGAATTGCCCTTTATGGTAGAGGATCACCTTGACAAATCTCGTCTCAAAAAAGGATACTCGAAACCTACGCAAAACAGAACGGCTTTACCAATCTGCGCTGGTACACCGACGACGGTTTTTCCGGCGCGAACTTCCAGCGGCCCGGATTTCAAGCCATGCTTGCGGAC
>Ga0129310_1002309_pt1 | contig 14428 bp, 13 predicted proteins | sample Go1ome_2_FD_94433 | JGI IMG/M metagenome (GOLD analysis project Ga0129310, IMG submission 94433) | Western lowland gorrila individual fecal microbial communities from Wisconsin, USA - Go1022A metagenome | ecosystem: Host-associated > Mammals > Digestive system > Large intestine > Fecal | place...
CAGACACTAATGCTCCTTATAATAAGCGAACTCACATAAAAGCGGATATGGATTTATGAGTGTATACACAAGTGATATGTATGCATTCTTAATCCATATCCGTTTTGTTCGTTCTGCTTATTACTACGTCGCAGCGCTGCTCTCTTTCGTACTAGAGTTCATGCTAATGCATTCACTAAGTACTCAAGGAAATGCTGGCGTGCTCCACGTACCTGCTTGCAATCATGACAGACCACCCAAAGCCGGGATCTACTTTTTATGTACATGCGCTGTGTACCGTATAACCAGTACATTACTGGCTGTGCTTATCGCCACACCCGAAGCCGCATGAGAAGTTGGTTCGATGACTGTAAGTGCATATGTGCGATTAAAAATATTCAAAAGCGACTCATGATTACATTCTATTATCATGAGTCGCTTTTAAATAATGCTCAAATATATTGCAAACTTATGTATGTTAAATATTTAGTGAAAAATAGTATACACAAATCTTCCGAAATTCTCACCATTGCAAAATGAGAGGTAAGAAATAAATGCAAAGAATAAAACAATAATAATCTTTTTCATATGGTTAGGTTCACTAATCCAAGTCATTAGTTTGTTCATATTGAATCACCTGACTTTCCTTTTGATATTTATAAGTAGCATATAGAACTAAATACTAAATGTTTATATTAATATTCTAAACTTAGTTCGGAAATTATTTTAACATAAAATATAACTGTGTGCAATGCCTTTTGAAATTATGAGCTTAATTGCATGTGAAAGCAAGAATATGTATTTTTATTATATGTTTATGTTGTATATTAGCCAAATGAAATGGTAACTGTGAATGTATCATCAATCTGGAAGGACAACATATCAAGTACCTCACAGGCTGCATCAATCAGTTCGTCGCATTTCTTACGGGACTGTCCGATATAGCTTAAGAGAAGTGCAAGATGCATCTTTGCAATGGTCTTAAGATCGGTATCTGTATGGTTAGCAAGATACTGGATCATCTGCTGTTTGATTCCAATGTGCATATGAGTCAACAGGCTAAGTTCTTCGTCAGATATGGAAGACAATTTTTTACTAAGAGATAAGAGCTCAGCTTGCTCTGCAGCATGATCAAATAGAGCATTACTGTCATCTGCAAGCACCTGTGTACAGAATGTAGCAAATGTATTGTTTTGTAAGAGATAATAGAAAGACATCAGGTGAAGCATTCCGGCAAAATCTGCAGAAAACTGGGACATGTCTAAAATGGTATCTAACTTCGTATGTGTCTGGGTCAGAATTTCCTGAAAGACAGCTTTCCCAAGGATTGGTTTGCTCTGAAAATGATAGGGAATCAATGCACGATTCACGTTAGCGGATGTACTGATATCCGTGTAAGTAGTTGCGGCATATCCCTTTTGGTGAAATAATAATTTGCTCTGTGTAAGAATTTTGTGCTTGGTTGCGTTGCCAACCGGGTATGTAGTGGACATGATAATCATTCTCCTTCGTATAGTTGTTGATTCATTTAGTATAATATATTTGAATCCTGCTTGCAACAATCTATGAACTGTAGTATAATTATAACAGATTTTGACGAAATAATGGAGGATATACATATGCAGGGTTCTTATGTAAGTCGGATTAATAAGATTATAATGCGAATCATCAGCGGTTTACTGATAGGAGCTGGGGTTATCACAATTATAATCACTGTATTTTATGCAACAAAGATGAGTTCCTATCAGATGAAGGCAATGGCTTCGGACTATTCTTTGCAAGTAGATGAACAATTTAACGATAAGCTGGTACAACTGAACGGTCTGGTTCGTATGATGGAGACAGAACAGATCAAAGGGGATGCAGCAACGCTTAAGTATGTGGATACGATTGTAGAGGCGAATGATAGCCTGTCTGCAGTATATGTTGCTTATGCGGACAAACATCTGGTTATGAGCGGTGGCTGGCAACCGCCGGAGGATTTTGATTTCAGGGATCGTGACTGGTATACAGGTACCATGGATACAGATGACTTTTTTGTATCAGATCCATATATCGATGAGCAGTCGGGACAGTATTGCATTACACTTTCCAAACGCATGATGCAGGATGGTGAATGTATTGGTGCCTGTGGAATGGATATCTATATGGATGATATGATTTCTCTTATGAAGAAAAGTTATAAAGGAAAATCATATGCATTTCTGGTAACTGCAGACGGAATGATTGTAACGAATCCGGATAAGAGCCTTGCACTTTCGGCAGATTCCAGCACAACCTTAGATAAGGCAAGAAAGGGTGCATTTAAGAAATTATCTAAGACAGATAAGGTATACTATGTGAATGATTATACGTTTGGTTTGAAGCTGGCAATGTCAGCAGATGTACCATCTGTTAACTGGAAGGTTGTTTATATTATGCCGGCAAGCAGCAGCCTGAATTTGATGATTGTTATTCTGATCGTATTGATCGTTGTTATGATTGGAATACGTATTATAATTCGCAGATATTGCGAGAGGGAGATGAATCATTGGTTCCGACCTCTGTCTTCGATTGCAGAGAAGGTAACAGAGATTGCGCAGGGTAATCTGGATGTTGCTTTTAATGAAGAACCACTTGCAGAGGAGATTGCAATGCTGACGGTTTCGTTAAATGATACCGTAGAGCAGTTGAAGACATACATTGGAGATATCACTTTTGTTGTTAATAACATTTCCAATAATAATCTTGCAGTGGAATCTCATGTGGAATATCAGGGTGCGTTTATTGCAATTAAGAATGGATTGAATACAATTATTGATAAGTTGAATCATGCATTTGGACAGGTGAATGAACAATCTGAGATTGTTGTGAATTATTCCGGTCAGGTACAGGAGAGTACGATGCAGGTTGCAAATGGTGCGACAGAGCAGAATCTTGCAGTGCAGGGCTTAGTTGGCAATATTGCGGTATTGTCAGAACAGATTCAGCATATTACACAGAATGCAGAGACGGCAAGCGAGGTTTCTCAGCTTACGAATAAGCAGTTAGCATTGGGCAATGAAGAGATGCAATCCTTGTTACAGGCAATGGAATCCATTGAAGAGACTTCCAAGGAGATTGGAGTAATTATCACGACGATTAATAATATATCAGAAGAGACGAATCTGTTAGCGTTGAATGCTTCTATTGAGGCAGCCAGAGCGGGTGAAGCAGGTAAGGGATTTGCAGTTGTAGCGGATGAGATCAGCAAGCTTGCAGCAGCTTCAGCAGAAGCAACGGATACGATTACCAAACTTATTGAGAATTCTATGCAGGCCGTTGATGTCGGTAAGGAATTAGCAGATAAGACATCAGTAACCTTGCAGACAGGTATTAATAATTCGTTGAAGTCGAATAAGGATATTTTAGAGATTACAGAGTTTGTTAAGAGTCAGATGAGTGCAGTTGAGGCAATTGATAAGAGTGTACATGATATTGCAGCTATTATTGATGCGAATGCGGCCACCAGTCAGGAGAATGCAGCTATCAGTGATGAATTGATCAATTGTGCAAATGCATTGAAGACAACAGTAGATGAGTATAATCTGAGAGAAGATGCAGAGTAAGAATAGAGAAGATAGAGTCAGCATGTAGAGGATTCTATTAGAATGAATACCGGGAGTTTGTTATCATAGATTACAAAGTCCCGGTATTTATCTGTTGGGGAATATAATGATAACAGGTCATTTGTTTGCAGGGGTGAATTATTTGCCGGCGGAAAATCCGGTAAGAGAGATAGGTGTGATATATGGAATATTATTCATTGAATCAGTATTTGAGGGATACCTTTGGACAAAAGGTATATAAGATCGCTATAGATGGAGGATTTACCTGTCCAAACCGGGATGGTACATTAGATACGAGAGGATGTATTTTCTGCTCAGGAGCCGGTTCTGGTGAGTTTGCGCAGGATCGGATGGAATCAATTGCTTTGCAGATTACAAAAGCAAAAGAGAGGGTTGCCGGCAAGATTAAAGAAGGCAAATATATCGCGTATTTTCAGGCATTTACGAATACATACGCACCGGTATCAAGATTGAGGCAGCTTTATGAAGAAGCTATGGCACAGGAGGATGTTGTAGCATTGTCGATTGCAACAAGACCGGATTGTCTGTCAACGGAAATAATAGAATTATTGGTAGAATGCAACCGGAAAATGCCGGTCTGGGTGGAATTAGGATTACAGACCATACATGAGAATACAGCACAATATATACGAAGAGGGTATGCACTTTCGGTTTTTGATGATGCTGTGAATCGGTTACAGGAAGCAGGTATATCTGTTATCGTGCATGTGATATTAGGACTTCCGGGTGAGAGCAGGGAGGATATGTTAGAGACTGTAGATTATGTAGGTAAAAGTGGTGTCAATGGAATCAAACTTCAACTTCTGCATGTGATACAGGGAACAGATCTGGAGAAAGAATATCAGCAGGGAAAGTTTCAGGTTTTAGAGTTAGAAGAGTATGTGCAACTGGTTGCAGATTGTATTGCACTGTTACCGAAAGATATGGTTATACATCGCATGACCGGAGACGGCGATAAACGGACGCTTGTAGCACCGATGTGGAGTGCGGATAAGAAGAAGGTATTGAACCGGTTGAATCAGGTGATCAGAGAGCGGGACGGAAGAACAGAGAGCGGAATAGGGTTGCAGTATTAAGGTTTTTCTTATCTGTCTCTTAATTGAAAATATGCTATGATGCAATATGATAAATATTTATGCCAGGATGGAATAGGGAAACATGAACGGAAAAGAAAAGCGTGTAGGAGTAATTAAGAATATTGTTGTCACAATAGGGAGTCTGGTTATGGACTTCATGCTGTGTTTGTTGATACAGAATATATTTTCTGAGGCGACGTTAGTGCCAACTATTGTTGTACTTGGAGTGTTCTTGATTGCAGTATTTACAGACGGATACCTGTATGGTGTTTTAGCATCGGTCTGCAGTGTGCTGGTCTTGAATTATGCATTTACATTTCCTTATTTTAAGATTAATTTTACAATTCCGGAGAATATTATTTCGGCGGTCATTATGATGGCGGTTACATTAATCACGTGTTTTCTGACGAGTAAGATCAAGTATCAGGAGAGCCTGAAAGCAGAGAGTGAGAAAGAAAAAATGCGCGCAAATCTATTACGTGCCGTGTCGCATGATCTGCGAACACCACTTACGACAATATATGGTTCCAGTTCGGCTATATTAGAGAACGAAAGGACGCTGACTTCGGAACAGAAAAGACAGATGTTGTTGGGAATCCAGCAAGATTCCCAGTGGTTATGCAGGATGGTGGAGAATCTTTTGTCTATTACCAGATTGGATGGCAGACATGTTCAGATCATCAAAGTACCAACGGTACTGGATGAATTGATTGATTCCGTGTTGGTTAAGTTTAATAAGCATTATGCAGAATATGAGGTGTCTGTGGATATTCCGGATGAGATGGTCGTGATTCCGATGGATCCCATTCTGATAGAACAGGTCATGAGTAATCTCTTAGAGAATGCAGTATTGCATGGAACAGGCTTGACACAGATCTGGCTCAGGGTATTTACGATACGTAATCAGGCAATCTTTGAGATACGGGATGATGGATGTGGGATTGCATCGGAAAAGATGAAGAATCTGTTTAATGGAAATTACATGAGTGAGGAAGAGACTACTGATCGACAGAAAGGAAATGCCGGAATTGGATTATCGGTATGCGCTACGATTATCCGTGCGCATGGAGGTGATATTACAGCTGAGAATAGTAAGGATGGGGGTGCTATTTTTCGGTTTAATCTGGATTTAGGAGAGGATGATGAACATGAAGAATCGGTATAAGGTATTAGTGATAGAAGATGAGGTGCATATTAATAATCTATTATGCGCATTAATGGATGCGAATGGATATCAGGCATTATCGGCACATTCCTGTGAAGAGGGGAATCTGATGTTTGCATCTCACCGGCCGGATCTGGTTATCTTAGATCTAGGGCTTCCGGATCGGGATGGTATGCAGTTTTTAGAAGAGATTCGGAAAGAATCTCTGGTTCCGGTTATTGTGCTTTCCGCACGCACGGATGAGAAAGATAAAGTATTAGCTCTAAATGCAGGAGCTAATGATTATGTGACAAAGCCATTTGGTTCAAGAGAATTAGTGGCAAGGGTTGCTTCGGCATTGCGTACGGCATCCCACCGGGCTGAGAATGGAATGCGCCCGGGCGGAAAATTCAAGTCAAGAGGGCTTATCATTGATTATGATGCACGGTATGTTACGATTGATGGAGAAGAGATCCGGCTGACACAGACTGAATATAACATTGTGGCATTATTATCAGAGCATGCCGGAAAGATGCTTACCTATGATACGATCACTACAGAGATATGGGGTTACAAGGATGCGGGAAGTACCAAGAAGCTACAGGTTAACATGGCGAATATTCGTAAGAAATTAGGTGCAAAGCCGGGAAAACAGAATTACATTATCAATGAATTGGGCGTTGGTTATCGGATGAGTGAAGGAGACGATTAGATGTAACTTCTTCGAAGCCAATAACTATTTGATAGATATTCTCAATAAACAGAATTGACTATATACCCATATGGGGTATATAGTGAGTGCTGTGAGGGAAATCTGATATAGAGCGGATTTCTCAATACAGAAAGCGAGTGTGAGAATATGGTAAAGACTGTATTAAAGATTGATGGTATGATGTGTAGTATGTGTGAGTCACATATGAATGATGTGATTCGCAGTCATTTTACGGTGAAGAAGGTGAATTCTTCTGCTAAAGCAGGCGAGACGGTTGTGGTTAGCGAGGAAGAGCTGGATATGACGCAGGTAGAGAAAGCAGTCAAGGACATCGGATATGAGGTGATCTCGTATACCAGTGAGCCGTATGAGAAGAAAGGATTTTTCCGTTTTGGAAGGAAATAAATGCTGGATTTATATATTTGTTTCTAAGTATTTTCTGTGGAAGGTTTTGAGGAAAAAATGATGGTTAAGGCAGTATTATTTGATATGTTCGAGACATTGATCTCGCATTATAATTGTCCGGTATATTTTGGAAAGGAAATGGCAGCAGATGCGGGGATTCCGGCAGAGAATTTCATTCCGATGTGGCGGGCAATGGAAACTGACCGCAGCATAGGAAAATTAACCTTTGAGGACACAATAAGGATCATATTAGAGGAAAATTCCTGTGATGATATAGAAGAAAAGCTTCGGACGATCGTAAGAAAGCGGGTAGCAACAAAGGAAGAATGTTTTCGGCATATGAATTGGCAGATCCGTCCGATGTTAGAAGGTCTGCGAAGACGGGGAATCAAGGTGGGACTGATCAGCAATTGTTTTTCGGAGGAAGCAATGGTAATACGACGAAGTGTGTTGTTTCCATATTTTGATGCTGTGTGCCTGTCCTATGAAGAGGGCGTACAAAAGCCGGATGCGTTGATATATAGACGGTGTATGGAGAAGCTTTCTGTGTCGCCAGAGGAATGTATCTATGTTGGTGATGGCGGAAGCGACGAGCTTGTGACGGCAAAGCGTTTGGGAATGAGGGCAATGCAGGCAGTCTGGTATCTCAAAGAAGGAACGATGCAGCCCACGACAAGAATGGAAGGGTATGAACAGTTAGAGCAGCCACTGGATCTGTTGCAGATTGCAAGTGGGATCCCGGCATCGGTATTTATTGCACCGAGTGCCGATGTGATAGGAGATCTTGAAGTGGGAGAGGATGCCGGGATCTGGTATCATGCAACGGTTCGTGCAGATTCGGATCATATTACGATTGGCAAAGGGACGAATGTGCAGGATAACTGTGTCCTCCATGTAGATGCAGGACATCCGTTGACAATTGGAGATTATGTGACGATCGGACATGGGGCAATTGTACATGGTTGTAGTGTTGGAGATGGTACGCTGATCGGTATGGGTGCCATTTTGCTAAATGATTGTAAGATTGGGAAGAATTGTATCATTGGAGCAGGTGCATTAGTAACTGGCGGGGTAGAGATTCCGGATGATTCGGTTGTATTAGGAAATCCGGGGAAAATTCATCGGAGTATCCGACCAGAGGAGATTGAACGAAATCGGGAGAATGCACAATATTATATCGAAGAAGCGAAAAAAATGATTGATTATTGAGAATGTGCGTGGTACAATAACCCATGTATGACAAAGACAGTGAAGGAAAGAGTACTGTGCCGGAACCATTCAGAGAGAACAACGTATGCTGGAAGTTGTTTATGGGAAAGATATAGGAAGACCGTTCCTGAGTCGTGCGTAGAAGAGAGAGTATCTCGAAGCGCTACCGTGTAGCTACGTTATAGGCATTGAGTGAAACATAAGGTGGAACCGTGTATTAGCACCCTTAGGTATGTGAATATATCTATCGGTGCTATTTTTTACTTTATAGCTAATTTGTTTTATAAAGCAAAAAGGTATAATAAAGATGGGAAATCCAAGATTTCCTAAGGAATAAAAAGGAGAAAGAATATGGTTAATTTCAAAGAGAATGAAGAATTGAAGACATTGAATCATTCCTGCGCCCATTTGATGGCACAGGCAATCAAGCACCTGTATCCGCAGGCAAAGTTCTGGGTAGGTCCGGTTGTTGCGGAGGGATTCTATTATGATGTAGATTTCGGTGATGAGACAGTGAATGATGAGACAATTGCGGCTATCGAGAAAGAAATGAAGAAGGTTGCTAAGTCCGGTAAGCGAATTGTTCGTAAGGAGATCACCAAAGAAGAAGCATTGGAGATGTTCAAGGACGACGAGTATAAGCTGGATTTGATCAATGGTTTAGAGGATGGCACGATTACCTGTTATGAGCAGGGTGATTTTACCGATCTTTGTAGAGGACCTCATGTAGATAACGTGAAATTATGCCGTAACTTTAAGCTGATCCGTCATTCCGGTGCATACTGGAAAGGCGACAGCAAGAATAAAGTGTTGCAGAGAATCTATGGTGTATGCTTTCCAACAAAGGAAGAGTTAGAGGATCATTTAAGATTATTAGAGGAAGCAAAGGAAAGAGATCACAGAAAGATCGGTAAGGACATGGGATTATTCATGGTAGACGATCTGGTTGGACGTGGACTTCCGATGTTCCTTCCAAAGGGATATACGATCTGGCAGGAGTTAGAGAATTATATCAAAGCAAAGGAAAGAAAGCTTGGTTATCTTCATGTTATGACACCGTGTGTTGGTACGGTGAATCTGTATAAGACTTCCGGACACTGGGATCATTACAAGGATAATATGTTCCCTGCTATGGAGATGGAGGGAGAATCTTTTGTATTACGTCCAATGAATTGTCCACATCATATGATGATCTATGCAAACCGGATGCATTCTTATAAAGATCTGCCAATCCGGATTGGTGAGATCGCACATGACTTCCGTTTTGAAGCAAGTGGTACGTTAAAGGGTATCGAGAGAGGACGTCATTTCTGCCAGAATGATGCACATATCTTTGTGACACCGGAGCAGATTGAGGAAGAGTTTACAAGCGTTGTGAATCTGATCTTCGACACATACAAAGATTTCGGTATTACCGATTACCGCTGTGTATTGTCATTAAGAGATCCTGCAAATAAAGAGAAATATCATGATGATGATGAGATGTGGAATACAGCAGAGGATGCTTTGCGCAAGGTTATGAATGATATCGGTATTGAGTATACTGAGGAGATTGGTGAGGCTGCGTTCTATGGTCCAAAGTTAGATGTTAACGTAAAGCCTGCCGTTGGTAATGAGTATACGTTATCTACCTGTCAGTTAGACTTCTGCTTACCTGCTAAGTTCCAGTTATCTTATGTGGACAGTGATGGTGAGAAGAAGACTCCGGTTGTTCTTCACAGAGCAATTCTTGGTTCTTTGGATCGTTTCATGGCGTATATCTTAGAGGAGACGAAGGGTAATCTGCCAACATGGTTAGCGCCGGTTCAGGTTAAGGTAATGCCGGTTAAGACGGATAATGAAGAATTGATGGCTTATGCACATGAAGTATGTGATCTGTTAGATGGCAGTGATGTCCGGGTAGAGTTAGATGATCGTGCAGAGAAGTTAGGTTATCGTATGCGTGAGGGACAGATGCAGAAGGTTCCGTATTTGCTTGTATTGGGATTCAATGAGCAGGAGGGAAGAACCGTATCATTCCGTCTTCACGGACATGCAGAGACAACCGTACTTCCGTTAGATGAGTTTGTTGATAAGCTTAAGGATGAAATCAAGAATAAGTCTATCAATAAAATGAACTAAGATAGATCAATTTTGTGCTTCGTATATCAGATGGAGAATTGTCAGAAGACGTGCGTGGTATAATAGGACAGTAGAAAAAGCATATCACGTTTGTGGTGTGTTTTTTCTTGTTTGTATAGTTTTATATCTAAATGAAAATGTATATATGATGATTAAAGAAAGGAAATGAATGATGAAAACAAGAAGATTTGAGATTACATCATTTTTGTTACATGTGATAGCAATGGGACTCATGTTATGCGATCATATGTGGGCAACCATTTTCCCTAATGATGATTGGCTAACATGTATTGGACGATTGGCATTCCCGATTTTTGCATTTATGATTGCAGAAGGATTTCGTAAGACACATGATAGAAGAAAATATGTGCTTCGTGTCTTTATTTTTGCTCTTATTGCAGAGGTTCCATTTGATCTGATGTATGGAAGTACGCCTTTTTATCCATATCACCAGAATGTGTTATGGACCTTTTTGATTGCGTTGCTTTGTATGTCGGGAATAGAGGCTGTTAAGAAAAAGGAGAATATCGTACTGACTGTTTTTGTTGCCGCGGTTATTACATTATGTGGTTTTGTGATAGGTTCTATTACGATGGTGGATTACTATGGGGCAGGTGTGCTTGCTGTTTTACTTTTCTATTTTACAAATAGAAGAAAAGCAACGGATTATATAATACAATTGATTGGTATGTATATTTTGAATGTAAAGATGTTAGGAGGATACTATTTTACAATCACTGTGTTTGGACATGAGTTTGAAATTGTACAACAGGGACTGGCATTATTTGCATTAATTCCAATCTGGTTGTATCACGAAAAACAGGGGTATCACAGTAAATGGTTCCAATATGTCTGCTATCTGTTTTATCCGGTACATATGTTGGTGATCTATGTGGTGTGGCAGTTGATTGGATGAGAGTTTGTGGGTGACATGAAGAAAAGTAAGAATACAATTGACATGACGCATGGAACGTTATGGAATAAGATATTATTATTTGCATTACCACTTGCTGCGAGCAGTATCTTACAGCAACTTTTTAATTCAGTGGATACAGCAGTGGTGGGACGGTTTGCAAGCAGCCGGGCGTTGGCAGCGGTCGGCAGTACAAGTTCGTTTATTTCATTGATGATCAACTTGTTTATTGGTATTTCACTAGGATCGAATGTTGTGATCGCACACTATATCGGACAGAAGGTGGAGAAGAATATACAGGCGGCGATCCATACGGCTATTACAGTAGCACTGATTGGCGGATGCTTTGTTATGATATTAGGTCAGTTTATTGGCAGACCGGTATTGATATTAATGGGAACGCCGGAGGATGTGATCGACCTTGCGGTACAATATCTTCGTATCTATTTCTTAGGGATGCCTTTTATTCTATTGTATGATTTTGGCTCATCAATTCTTAGAAGTACCGGAGATAGCAGAAGACCATTATACAGTCTGATCGTGGCAGGTATTCTGAATACGGTACTGAATCTGATCTTGGTGATTGTGTTTCAGATGGGAGTAGCAGGAGTTGCGATTGCCACGGTGGTATCGAATATTGTAAGCTCGGGGATTGTCATGTGGATTCTGATGCATGAGCCGGAACCGGTTCGTTTTACACCACGGAAATTGATGATAAACGGGAAAGAGCTGTGGAAGATTCTTTCTATCGGGGTTCCTGCCGGATTGCAGGGTATGGTGTTTTCGCTTGCCAATGTATGTATCCAGAGTACGATCAACAGTTTTGGTTCAGATGCGGTAGCAGGCTCGGCAGCAGCATTGAATTATGAGTTCTTTGCCTATTTTATCGTGAATGCATTTGCGCAGACAACGGTTACCTTCACCAGTCAGAATTACGGAGCAGGAGAATACGATCGGTGCCGTAAGATCTTCCGGATCAATATGACATTTTCTATGGTGTTTTGTGGGTTGTTATCGGCTGTGTTCGTGCTTGGAAGATCGTTCTTCTTAGGATTATATACAACGGACGCTTCTGTGTTGGAATATGCCACAACAAGACTTGTGATCGCAACTACGTTAGAACTGTTGACTTCTACATATGAGATCAGTGGTGGTGCCATGCGTGGATTGGGACATTCCCTGCAACCGGCATTGATCACGGTGTTTGGTTCCTGTGTGTTGAGACTGATCTGGATCTCGACTGCCTGTGTTGCTGTACATGAATTCTGGGTGCTGATTATCATTTATCCAATCTCCTGGGTGGTAACGGGAATCATCATGATCATAAGTTATCTGCGGTTAAGAAAGAAAATGTTGATTAAAAACTGATCATACTATAAAGTAAAAATACTTCCCTAAGGATGCACACTTTGCGGAGGAGAAGATAATTGCTTCGCAATTTCGCACGGACGCAAAAGAATCGCAGAAGACTCATTGTTCTGTATGGAATTGACGGATATACTTATTCTGCCGATAGTTGGGTGGAGTTTGCCGGTCTTTTTGAGTATGCATAGAATGCGACTTTTAAAAATCTGAATATGAACAATGTGAATATATCATTAAGAGGAAGCGGAAATGCATGTGCACTTGTAGGATATCCGTCGGCTTGTTTGCTTGAAAATATTACAACGAGCGGAGCGATATCTGTCAGTGGTACTACAAGTTATGCAGCAGGAATTGCAATAGGTGCAGGTGAGAATTCTACATTAAAAAAGTGTGAAAACGGATGTTGAGTCTAAAAAAAGTTCGCTCAACTGAGCGTGAAATGACAACCCCGTTGTTTCTGCTTCGCTGTGTACAGTTAGGCTTATCGATGGCAGATCTTGATATGCTGTCGATAGGTCCTATCAATGATATGTATGCAGAGAACAGAAACGATGACTGTAAATATGCAGAACTTGCAACGCAGGAGGATTTCGACAGGTTCTGATTGAGAATACAGTCGTTTTCTGTTATACTTATCGGCAAGAAAGGGCTGAGTATTCTCAGCTACAAATTCGGAAGTTGACAAAGGAGTTGAGCTGATATGAAAAAGAAAATCATCAAATTGCTGTCTGTTGTGATAATTCTTTTGATGGGCATTGTTGTATGGTTTAATATTCCACTCGACTTGATGGACTTAGACCCTAATGAGGTCATGGAAATAGTTGTTTTCAATGGCAATAGCGGAAACGCAACACATATTACCGACAAAGAGCAGATTCAGCATATTGTCGAAAATTTGAATGGTGTCGAAGTAAAGCGGTCAAAGCCATCTTTGGGTTATATGGGATATAGTTTTAAAGTTACTATTTATTTGTCTGATGGCAACGAGGCAGGCGATTGGAATAATTTTATTATCAATTCAGATGATACAATTAGAAAAGATCCATTTTTCTATTCTGTTACAAAGGGAAATATTGATTACAGCTATATTGAAGGTATCGTAGAATAACAAAAATTCCAGATTTCTGTTGCAATCAGAATCACTGATTTTCCACAACCACTAATATTTAGAATGAAAAAACTAATAGTTGACTAATAAATGACTAATGTTTTGTATCTTTTTTTCTGTTTCAAGGTGTGATAATATTATCATAGACAAATGAGACATGAAACGCAGATGCGAATCCTCATTTGTTTTTCTTTTGCAAGAGAATATGGACTTGAATGAAGCGTCAGCTCATCACCGTAAGGTGGTTGGTATGGCGCTTTTCTTGTATCCAAAATTCAGATGACGATCTGAAAGAAACCGGCAGGAGGAAAAAGAGAATGTCTCATTAGGAAACGGTCGCCATTGCCGGGGATTTCGTGGTGTCCATGTCAAGGTGAGGACGAAAGACTTTAATTATTAATAAAGATGGTATGATGTGTTAAAATGAGAGTGATGAATTGTAATTTTCCGCATTGAATATTAAGAGACTTGTTGGTGTAAGTCTTTTGCTGTTTTATTATATTCTTTCAAAAAATGAAAGCTAATCTTTGAATAAATATTTTTTGAATTTAAGTGACTCTTGACACATTTTTCCCGTCTATTAGGGTGAAAGGTCTTAATACAAGGGGAAGGAGGAGAAACCTATGGATGATAAGCAGATATTAGATTTATATTGGGAGCGCTCTGAAGCTGCTATATCCGAAACTTCAAAAAAATACGGAAAGTATTGCAGATACATAGCCTTTAATATTCTTCACAATGACGAAGATAGCGAGGAATGTGTAAATGATACTTATTTAAGAGCTTGG